>ERZ791917.91-NODE-91-length-124515-cov-14.099229_pt1 | contig 124515 bp, 107 predicted proteins | sample MGYA00510138_ERZ791917 | MGnify/ENA primary metagenome ERZ791917 (study PRJEB30046, sample SAMN00792102) | human gut metagenome | study: EMG produced TPA metagenomics assembly of the A metagenome-wide association study of gut microbiota in type 2...
ACCCCGAGATTACAAATCACGTGCTCTGGCCAACTGAGCTAAAGAGGCAGGTGGGCAAGCGGTTCTTATCGCGTCGCTACAACCAAGTACCCTTGCTACGTTCCCGTCCTGGGGGATTCCAAGGGAGCTGACCGTAAGAGACTTGCCCATGTCAATCGCATCTGTTTTCGCAAATGCGGGTGCAAAGTTACGCTTTTTCCGTCAAACAGGGAAGGGTGTCCGCAAAAATATGCTAATATTTAATATTGCTTAACAAGCCATACATATCTTCCACGAACCACAATATGTTTTTTTCTGTCACCATCGTTCCGTTCGGCGAGTTATAACTCGCCGCGATCCTCTCCCCCCTTAATACCTCCTCAGCACCAACTTCATCTTCGCAGGCAGCTCAAGGAAAAAGCAGGAGCGAATTTCCTTTGGAGCAAGATGGTAGAACATACGGTAGCGACGAAGTTTACCCTTCAGCGCCTCCAAATTATACCGCCATCCAGACCGCACTTTACTCTTTACAGCATAAAATCCAAAATTTCCGCCCTCAAAGACGACCCTCATAATAGGAGCGACATAGCGATGATCCTGTTCCTTCAAAGAAAAGGGCAGATATGCTTCGTCCAAGTCCAACATATCCACACACACGGCACAAACAGCCTGAAAGCCCTTATAGAAATCAAAAGCCTGGAGCAAGGACTGAAGCCGCAAACGTTCAGCATCACTCCACTCGTGTTGATACAACAGATAAGCTATATCACAGAACTGCCGGAGGCCTACGCCCAATTCTGTCAGATGATGGAAGAGATGAAGGAATGTATAGAAGAGATTATCTACATATGGCAACCCCGGCACCTGCTTATCAACGACAGTATAGCTCTGCAGCTGATGCATATCCTCTGCCAGCAAGCACTCCAATTTGTCACGATTGCCTGAATTGTAGAATTTCAACAGCGTATAATGCATTTCAAAGGCCACGCCATCTTTAGTGAAAGCAATATGCTGCTCTTCGTCGCTGTCTCCCTCATCATAATCGACCTTCCACTCATCAGCAATGAGTTGACGGGCATGATCGAAATGCGAGGGCGGCACATAGAAGTCGACATCACCGGACATCCGGCATTCAGGATGCAGATAACTTGTACCCACCAACTGTCCTTTCACTACAAAGAAAGGAATCCCGTGGCTGTCAAGTAACTCCACCAAGTGAAATAGCCCATGTGTCACCTTTCTGTTGCTCTCGTCCACCTTTCCCAGGGTCATCAACAGAAAGGCTGCATCGTATTTGTTGAGCTCCACCCCACTGTCCAGGAATGCCTTGCACACAAGGCCAACACACGCTTGTTTAGAAGCTATCTCACAGAGTTGCTGAAATGGCTCCGTTGACAGTGTTTTGAGCGGCAATGCTTTGTCCCACAACGCCAGACGAAGTACAGCGATCAGTTTCTTCTCCACAGGTTTCATACGAGGGAAACTTATTTGTTGTCTAATATACTGTACACACTGTTGTTCGACACAAACTCCGGCACCATCTCCTTCATCTTCTTGACGATCGCCATCGGGTCATAGCTGGAAGCCACCTCTATCAGCTCCTTGATATCGTGCTCCACCTGTGCGTAGTCGTATTCCCGCACCTTTGCAATACGTATCTTGGGGTGGAAGGAGGGCAGTGTATTCTCTGTGTTGGACAACACCTCCTCATAGAGCTTCTCACCAGCCCTCAGACCCACGTACTCGATTTTCACGTCTTTGTGTCCCGACAGCATGATCATGCGCTTGGCCAAGTCGGCGATGCGCACTGGTTTGCCCATGTCGAAGACAAAGATCTCCCCGCCGTGACCATGCGTACCTGCCTCCAGCACGAGCTTACAAGCCTCGGGGATGAGCATGAAGAAACGGATGATGTGAGGATCGGTCACAGTGACAGGACCTCCCAGTGCGATCTGTTTGCGGAACAATGGGATCACGCTGCCATTACTGCCTAATACATTGCCGAAGCGGGTGGTCACGAACTGGGTGATAGCCGTCTCGCCATTCTCTTGCTTCACATTTTCCTCAGCGACAGCGCGGTTGAGACTCTGACAATAGATCTCACAGATGCGCTTCGAGCATCCCATGACATTGGTAGGATTCACCGCCTTGTCAGTAGAGATCATCACCATCTTGCTCACGCCATATTTCACACAGAGATCAGCGATGACCTTGGTACCCTTGATATTGTTCTGTACGCTCTCTGCCGGGTTGTCCTCCATCATCGGCACATGCTTGTAGGCAGCGGCATGGAAGACATACTGCGGACGGTACTTGCGGAAGATGGCTTCCATGCGGCCCTCCTTGGCAATACTCGTCACAATGGTCTCCGCCGGCACGTCGGGATAATCGAAGTGCATCATCAGGCGGATGTCGTGCTGCGGCGTCTCGGCCTGGTCGATGAGCACAAGGTTCTTGGGATGATAGATGGCAATCTGACGCACCATCTCCGAACCAATGCTGCCTGCAGAACCAGTGATCATGATGACCTTGTCCTTCAGCATGGCACCGATGGCCTGCATGTCTACTGTGATCGGGTCACGAGGCAACAGATCCTCGACATTCACCTCCTTCAAAGCCTCAGTAGATCCCTGGCTGCTGTTTTTCCAGAAACGGTGGGCAGGCTCCTCCATATAGATATGTACGCCATGATCGATGAGCAGATCCTGCAACTTGGTATCGTTGCGGAAGTGCTCCACCTGCAGAGGGGAAACGAGCGTGGCCTTGATATGCTGTGACTCGATGATCGCCCCTAACCTCTCGTCAGCGGGATAGACACTCACACCCATCAGCCGGTGCTTGTCGTACTTCTTGTCGTGCGAGATAAAGCCCTTGAGCAGGAAACGCGTCGGCTTCTCATCGCGGATGGCCTTGGCCAGAGCGGCACCGCCGTCGCGTACACCATAGATGAGGGTGCGCTGTCCCGTATCAGAGGCGAAGACCACATCATAGACCGTCTTGACCAGCACGCGGAAGATCATCATACCGATCGTCGCCACCACATACATGGCGACGATCTGACGCCCCTCCAGTCTGACAAACTGCAACTGCCAACTGTACACAACATAGTGCATCACCTCCGCAATGAAGAGCGACACACCCTGCGCCATCGCCATATGCATCAGATCGACAAACGATGAGTAGCGGATAATGCCGGAGTAGGTATGGAAAATGCGGAAGCCAATCAGGTTGAAGACCATATACATGAGTATAGTCTTCGACAGTATGAGGATATTGCCCAACGTCACAGCCCCACGATAGTAGAGCCAGAACACAAAGATCCCGGAAAAATAGCAAATCAGGCAGTCGATCAGGAGCACCATCCAATAGGGCAATGCGCGACGCGTGAAATACCAGCTGGCAAGTTTAGAAAGAAGTCGCAATTTCATTTTATGAGTTTGTGATTCAACATCCATCTTCTTATCGGTATCCTCAGCCCATTACTCCACAGCCTCCTTTATGGCAGCTATCAGCCGATCGATGTCCTCATCTGTCACCAGCGGTCCACTGGGCAGGCACAGTCCTGTCTCGAAAAGCGACTCACTCACACCATTGACATAGGCTGGAACTTTCTGATAGACCGGTTGCTTATGCATCGGTTTCCACAAAGGGCGGCTCTCAAATCCTCTATTGTCGAGCCACACGCGCAAGGCCTCTACGTTGTCGTCGGGCTGACAGTCAGTACGGGCCGAACTGGCCTGATGGATGACACCTGCAGCACCGCCGACAGCACCTTTCACCGTGGCCTGATACACCTTGTCCTGTCCTTTGATGCGCACCTGCGGGTCGATGGTGACGGTATTGAGCCAGTAGTTGCTCTGGCTGTCTGTACTCTGCTCCTCATGGAAAGTGAAGCCATCGATAGCCTTAAACGCCTCAGCATAGCGATGTGCGAGATGACGGTGCCAAGCGACATGCTCGTCGAGCACGGTGAGCTGGCCACGGCCGATACCCGCGCAGACATTACTCAACCGATAGTTGTATCCGATCTTCTCATGCTGATAATAGGGATAGCCCTCGCGAGCTTGGGTAGCGTAGAACATCACGCGGTCACGCGTCTCAGCATCAGAACAGATAAGTGCACCACCACCGGAGGTAGTGATCATCTTATTGCCATTGAAGCTCAGCACGCCAAATTGTCCGAACATACCGCAGACACGACCTTTATAACGTGAACCCAGTCCTTCAGCAGCATCCTCTATCAAAGGAATATCGTATTTATCAGCCACGTCCTTAATCTCGTCTATCTTCGCCGGCATACCGTAGAGATAGACCACAATGATAGCCTTTGGTTTCCTTCCCGTCTTGCTGATACGGTCTTGTATTGCTGTCTCAAGCAGTTGAGGATCCATGTTCCATGTCTCCGTTTCTGAATCTACGAAGACGGGAGTAGCTCCCTGATAACAGACGGGATGGGAAGAGGCACAGAACGTAAAACTCTGACAGATGACCTCATCGCCGGGACCAACGCCCAGTGCCACCAAGGCCAAATGTACAGCAGAGGTTCCCGAGGCCAGCGCCACGACCTGCTTGTCCTGAAGGTCGTCGTAGTCTGCATTCCACAGGGCATCGGGATCGCTCTCATGTGCCTCTATGCATTGAGGATAAGCTTCTTTCAGCCAGTTGGGAGCCACATAGCGTGATGTGGCAAAGTGCTTGAGCTCCGCCTCAAAAGCATTCACATTTGGTCCTAAAGGCACCACCCAATTGCTATCAAATGCTTCCTGAATATATTTCATCTCATTGCCGCTCATATGAGCAAGACACAGAAAAATTCTGTTACGTTGCATTGTTCTATAAATTTCCTATGCAAAATTAACTCTAAAGTTTAAAATAATAAAGCAGAAAATGCATTATCTTAGCTTCGAGAACGAAATTTCTATGTATTTACAGAAATAATAGCCACAATAGCTATTGATTTATTAGATATACTTTTGATAATCTCATAGTAACCACGGCTTCCAAAGAACTCAAGAAGTTCGTAGTCGGGATTATGATTGCCTTCTATCAATAGATAATCATTTTCTCATCTATTATAACAGGTCGAAGTGGTCGGAAAGCAACTGCTTTTTCGTTGTGATCACAACGGCATCATACATCATCATAATCACGTCCTCATCGTAGTTGCCAATGATGGAGTCGTTTTCTTTACCCAGAATGTTGTTCACAATCAGTTTAACGAAATCCACTCCCGCACCGTAAGCATGTAGATAGGCACCGCCAAATCTCGGGTTGATTTCAGAAAGATAGTATTCGCCATCCTTCATAAAGAAGTCCATGTCACAGGGACCATTCAGTTCCAACACACTGCATACCTCCTCTACAAAGGCAAAGAGCTTCGGATCTTTGAAAGAGATGGTTTTGCTGGCCCCACCAATACGGCTCTCGATCTTGCGCTTGGAGAAGATGACCACGGGCTTGTGGGAGTAGCAGTCAACGTATACATCGGCATCGCAGTCGCCACCCGTCATCAGCTCCTGGATGATGTAGGTGAAGCGGTGGTCGTTGAACTTCTCCACAGCCTCCTCCCAGTTGTTCACCTTTCCTATGCCCACGCTACCGCTACCGGAAATAGGTTTCATAAACACAGGGAAGGCAATCTCTCCTTTGTCTAATCCCTCTTTTAAACTCTCCAGACTGTCGTAGGTCAGCACCGTACGTACATGATTTTTGGAGAGGTGGCGGAACATCTCATACTTATTGAAACACAGATGTGCGGTATCCTTAGAGGGGCAGAGCGGAAGCACACCCTTATCCAGAAGCTCCTCGCGATGACCGGCAAGCAACTCTATCTCGGGGTCGATCAAGGTTGTGATGGCCTTCACGTCATTCTCCTTGCATATCTTAAGAATCGTCTTAAAATAATCAGGAGCGTCTATTCTTGGTACAAGAAAGGCCTTGTCTGCCTCAAAAAGCGCAGGTGCCACTGGACTCAAATCAGTTGCGATGATACCATAAGAACCGTTCAACGATTTTCTAACGTTCTGAAGCAAAGAGTTTCTTCTTCCAGCACTACAAAAAAGTATGTTACTCATCTATTTAATATTTATTATTAGCTATAAATTGATCTACGTCCCATTCTTCTCTGATCAGCGAGTACTGTCCATCCCGCAGCAGATACACATTAGGAAAGTAGTGGATAAAAAGAGGAGACAGCGACATCGTATAAGCCCCTACCCGATGAAAAAGGATTCTGTCACCGCATTTCAATTCGGGATCCCCCTTGGACAGCTCGAAAAGTCTGTCGTATTCCAGGCACGACAATCCGCTGACAACCTGAACTTTGTCGGCCAATGACCGTTCTTCTGAATCTTTCCATAAGAAATCCTTGAAATAATCGGATTTATGAAAGAAGGGATCCACATCGTTTCTTGTTCCGTCGGTGCAGACATAAATACGTCCGTCATGCGATTTCACGTCGATCACCTGCATCAGATAGTCAAAGGCTGAAGCGACAACAGCGTTTCCAGGTTCGACAACAATCTTTAAATGCCGCAACCCTTCAGGCAACGCTTCGAAGAAACCATCAACATATTGCTGATAAGATGGCTTCCCCGACATGATTCCAAAGAATCCGCCACCCAAGTCCCAGTATTCCAACTTCAACCTGGAACGGATAATGATATCTGAAACGTATGCTATCACCCGCTGATAAAAGCCTACACTCCGCGTCTTAGGTTCCCGATGGGTGTGAATGCCTACGATGCCAACATTCTCAATGGCTAAAATCTCGTCGATGGCTCGACCGAAATCTCCCGACTCATATGCAAAACCGAAGCGGCTGTCATCATCTGAATTGGCTTCATCCTCGGGCGAGACCTTGGAGATATTGATGTTTAGACGAACGCCCACTCCAAAGTGTTGGTCTTGGGGCAAATCGCGCAACCATTCTATCTCACGCCAACATTCCACATTCACCATGGCTCCATCTCGTATGGCTTGAAGAAAGGTTTCCTTGGATTTGAGCGGTCCGTTGTAGATGACATGTCGTCTATCGAAGCCCACCTTCAAGGCCAAGCGGTACTCATGATACGAAACCACCTCAGCGTAGCAGCCATGCTCCTTCGCCAGCCTCAACACAGCAGGAAGAGAGTTGGTCTTTGCGGAATAACCTATAACTGGACTTTTGAATCGAGATTCCAGTGCAGCCTGAAATTCGTTGATATTCCTCACGAGCTCTTCTTCATCAAGAATGAAGCAAGGCGTTTGCAGTTCCTGTTTAGTTGTGTCCATTAAATTCATCCATCGTTGCAGCCGTTGCCATATTGTCCGTATTGATTCCTTCCCGCTTCACGACAGTCTTGATGGTTTCCAAAATCACCGTCAGGTCGGTAAGGAAAGAGAGATGATCGACATACCACACATCCAGTTCAAACTTCTTCTGCCACGCTATGGTGTTTCTGCCATGACATTGAGCCCAACCTGTAATGCCGGGTCGTACATCGTGCCGCCGCATCTGTTCCTTGGAATAGAGTGGCAAATACTTCACCAATAAAGGGCGTGGACCAACCAGACTCATGTCACCCTTGAGAACATTGAAGAGCTGTGGTAATTCATCCAAAGAAGTATTTCGAATAAACCGTCCAACAGGGGTTATCCTCAGTGTGTCCAATAGCAACTTTCCGTTGGGATCTTTCCGGTCGTTCATGGTCTTAAACTTGATAACCTTGAAAATCTTACCCTTATATCCTGGTCGTGGCTGAAGGAAGAACACGCCCGCTCCCTCATTGGCAAAATAAAGGAGAAGAAAGACAACGATCAGTACGGGTGACAGAGCGATGATTGCCGCCAACGAAAGCACGATGTCTAATAACCTTTTAAAGAAATGCTGATACATACTATCGTTTGTCACTTAGATGATAGTCCTCGGGCTTACCCCACAACTTCTCATAAGGGTTCTCTGCCATCTCTTTCTTGAAATCACGCAGTTGATCCAAATAGGAATATTTGGGCTGCCAGTTCAACTCCTTAAATGTCTTGGATGCATCAAAGGCATTCTCCAATGGATCGGGCTTGTCCTTCATATAAATGATCTTAGACGGATTGTCTTTAGGTGAGAACACTTCCACAATACCCTTGATTTGCTCATCAAGTGATAATTGCCAGCCATTTCCTACATTATAGGTACCGCCCTCGATACCAGAAGCCACACAGTTGGACACAAGCTGTACGAAATCCTTGATATACACCATTTCCTTTCTCTTCGTGCAGTCGCCCCAAATTTCTATCGGCAGACTTTTCATCGCTCTGTCCATCAACATCCGGAAAGACATCATACGACGCTTAAAGTTGGCATAATGGTAGGGATTGGGATGATACTCATAGATGGTGAAAAAGCGAAGGATAAAACGCTGGAAACCATATGTGGCATAACAATGCTCTATCAGGTCTACAGCAGCATTCTTCGCAATGGCATAGATGGAGTCCTTGTCCTTGATATTGACAGAATAATAGCTTATCCCTCTCTCCTGAAAAAATCCTTTGTCATTCTTTCTTCCACCTACAGCTACTACATCATAGCCATCGGCCTTCAGCTTTACACTGACAGGCGCGCCTAAATTCCCAGTCGCACCTACTACTACTTTTTTACTCATATCTTTGTCAATTAAATTTCTATAAGATTAGAATCATCTTTTCTTTTTTATTACCCCACAGATTTTTCCCGTAAACAGGAACTTGACTAAAAGTATACGTAGACTATTTACTCTTGGCTATTTCTCCAATCTTCTGTATTCTGCCAGCAGTGCCTGCCAGATCATCTGCTGCTCATAGCGGTCGGCAATGTTCTTGCGGGCATTAGCGGCCAGTCTTGCGGTTTCATCCCTATTAACAGTAAAGTCGTGCATGGCCTGATACAAAGCGTTAGCGTCATGCGGTGGGATAATCACTCCGTTATAGCCCTGGCGGATAATCTCGCGGCTGCCATTGATATCCGTCACGATAGAGGGCAGGCCTAAGGCACCGGCTTCGAGCACCACGTTGGGCATTCCTTCCCGATAGGACGGGAAAGCTAAGGCGTCGGAGGTGGCATAGTAAGGCCGCGGATCATTCTGGCTGCCCACAGCCTCAATGCCATCTCCCTTTCGGATTCGCTCATCAGTCTCTGCCTTCAGCGGGTCGAGGGCGTTCTCGTAAGGTCCCACAAGCAACAGCCGTGTAGCAGGAATCTCCCGATGCAGGCGGTCGAAAGCCTCTACGAGTTCATTGATACCCTTGTCACCCACGAGACGCCCCACAAAGCAGAAGGTGAAGACATCGGACTTGCGAAGCGGCCCAGCCTTGGCCATCACCTCCGGCGTACGGTCGTAATAGGTCATATCCACGCCCCTCACGTTTCCGTTGGCGATGAGCCGCAAGGGCTTGCGGGTGATATGATACCGCTCGAGATCCCCTTTCACGCCAAGGCTCTCGGGATTGATGTCAGTAGCACAGAAACAGAGGATGCGGTCGGTGAGGATGAGAATATGCTTCATCAGTCCGGTGGCCGTGGGGAACACGAGGCCCGTATAGGTGTGCATCCTCACCGGCACACGGCATATCCAAGCTGCAATCATGGAAATAAGCCCTGCCTTAGGCGTCATGGAATGCACGATATCAGGTTTCTCCCTGCGAAACACACGCACCATCTGCCATAGCGAGCGCAAATCCTTGAAGAGGGAGATATGGCGCTCCATCGGCACAGCTATGGTCCGCACCCCTTCCCTCTCGGCGATCATCTTCAGTTCCGGTTCAGGCGACGACACCGCCACTACATCATAATATTGTGAAAGCATCTGCAACTGGCCACGGCAGAAGCTATCCAACGACATGGGAACAGTGGATACCTTGATAAGTTTCTTCTTTTTCATCTCGTGTTTATGTTGCCGTCATTCTCTTTTTTCTCCATAAATATTTTCAGAGCGAGTGATAGACAGTTAGATACCTCTCGGCCGTCTTACTCACATCATATTCTTTCGCACGGTTAAGACATCTGTTCACGACCTCATCGCGATAAGCCTTATCGATCATCAGCTGCAGGATAATCTCTGCCAACTGCTTGTCGCTATCTTCTTCGAACATCACACCTGCTCCCTTTGTGATTTCCCTAATGCCTTTCACATTGCTTGCCAAGAACGGATTTCCGGAAGCCATACCCTCAATATTAGAGAGTGACATTCCCTCATAATGGGTGGACATCACCACCACGTCGGCGGTCTTCAGCAAACGGGGCACATCGGTACGAACACCCCAAAACTTCACTCGCTCGTCCACACCAAGCTGACGGGCCAGTTGCTCACACTCCTGCCTGCGGACGCCGTCACCCACAAGCCAGAGTTGATAGTCTTGAGGTAAAATTTTCATGCATCTGATAAGCGTATCCTGCTCTTTCCCTGGCCGGAAAGCGGCCACCATGATAATTACTTTCTGTCCCTCGCTCTTCATCTCCTCATAAGGAGCGGCAGAGAAGAAGGTATCCACGTTGATACCATTGGCTATGGCCGTGACTGGAAATTGGCGGTTGGTATAGTCCTCCAACAGTACTTTGGCCTCTTCAGAGATGGCAATGATAGCTTGATATTGACGATACATCCACAAGTCCAACAGTTTGAACCACCACAGATGCCGACGCCTGTTATCTGTACTATGCTCCGTGGTCACCAGCTTGCACTGCGCCCCCGACAGTTTCTTGGCTAAAGCCACATACATTTGACAAGCAGTGTTGTGGGTATGCACAATATCGTATTGCTTGATGATCGGCATCAGCTTCCGGATATTACCCAACCGATAGACATTGGTATTCTCACTGAGGCTCATCACGCGCACGCCCCTCTCTTGCAGCTTATGCATGAAGGGAGTCTCCTCTCCGTCAAATACCAGCACATCAATCTGATTTCCATCCCTATTCATCAAGGGTACAAGGTCAGAAAGCAGACTCTCTGCTCCGCCCGTGCACAACGATGTTATCACCTGAAGAATCTTCATAATCGTCTAATATATTTTCGACTTATTTATTGCCGGCAAACAAATCCAACCGATTTTATTTATTGACAGTAAACAAATCACTACTAAACTATTCCACGTTACCATATTCAAAGACTCTATCAAGAATCCTTTTGGTTACCACCTCGGGTGCCAGCCATTTCTCGTAATATTCCCTGGCCCCTTTCTCTAGTTTCTTGCGATAGCTTTCATCAGTATTGATCTTTACAACGGCATCGTATATCTCCTCTGGCGTTTTCACGAAATGTACATTAACCCCATGAATCAATCCCTCACCGGGCATCACGCGAGTCAACGGTGTAGAAATAATCGCTTTGCCCATGCACAGATATTCTGCCAGCTTCCATCCGTGACATTCGCATACACTGGGCGTATTGAATACCAGTACACTCTCTTTGGTCTTGCGAATATAATAGTCCATCGACAACCTCTTGTCGTAGATAAAATCTTTGTAAATCTCCTTATACTTGGGATAGTCTGGCATTTCAGCCAATACAGCAGGCCCCTCTACATAAAACAAGCCTCCTTCTATAATCAATCCCGCCTTTTGGCATGCCTTCAGGAATTCTCCACGAAACATGTTCGTATTTTCCGCTGTAAAGTCACCATACCACAATGTGCTTGCATGAAATATGTAATTATGCTTTACTGCTATCTTTCTTTCATATAATGTGACAGGCCTTCTTCTAACAAAACTATAAATATAATCTTTCAAATAGGCTTTAAATGTAAGGTCCGAATAATGCCTAAGACTTATAAAATTACGAATACAAGCTAATATAATGCAGAACTGTGAATCAATTGTCACTCCAAAACTTGGACCTATGGAAACCATCTTGGGGAATTCTACCAATTCTTTAGATGTAACATTGATTTTCCCATAAACATCACACCATTGGTATGCAGAACTATCTATCTTCAGTTTATCATCCGCATCGATAAAAAACTTAAATCCATCAATCATAATTGCCAAGCAACTATTATTATCACGATAGTGAGATAACATGTCCTTAGGGAAAGGTCTTATATCAAATTTTATCACAGCGCGTGGAAATAATTTTCTTAAACCCAGAATATAATAGCCTGTATAGTTATATCTGGATCTTGGATCTATAGCAATCATTATTCATCAATCAAATTATATGAAACTCTTTCATTCTATAAATGATCCCGTTTCTCAAAGTAAGGAAGTAACCCAGTATTTTGATAATAAAGGTATTATGCGATTGCATGATAATATGCTCCTTTAGGTTCATTTTATACTGGTACTTATCCATATCTGCTTGAACTATCTTAAAATAAGGATGTGCTTTTCTTGCAATTTCAGAAGCACAAGAAATAGCAATTCCCGCAATCCCATTTATCCTGATCCACAAAATATCTCCCATATATTTGTCTATCTCATTTGGAGATATAGATATAATCCGATGCCTATCATATTCATACTCGTAATCCAGATTCTTAGCCGTGACGTGAGAGACGCTGAAATTATGACGCTGATAATTATAAACGATTTTGTTGACAAATCGAGGAGGTTGTGTAAGAGAGAATACGATTCTTATATTCATCAACATATCCTCACCATACTTTATATGGCGGGGTATATCAAATACACGATCATCTAAAATAGACCGTTTAAAAAGCTTTCCCCATGGACTTGGTTCTATACCTTTCCCTGTAAGGACCGCATGCTTCGACTCTTCTAAACTCAAAGACTTTAATTGGCCAGGCGTTGTAAAACAACCTACAACCATTTCCGTTCCATCTGTGCATTCCATTAGGCTACTAATAGAATCATCGGGAAGTGTGTCATCTGCATCTACAAAAGACACCCATTGCCCTGTGGCATGATGCAAACCTAACCTTCTTGCGGAAACAACACCGCCATTGGGTTTACGAACAGTCTTAATGTTCTGACTGCCATTACTCAACTCTTCTGCAAGTTCACCAGAGCCATCGCTACTGCCATCGTCTACAAGTATAATTTCTAAATTCTGATAAGTCTGCCTCTTTATACTTTCTATACAGTCATTTAAATATGGCTTAGCATTAAAAACAGGTACTATAACAGATACTTTCTCCATATTTCTTCTCATTTACCTCTTAAGCGATATGTATCTATGAAATAATAGATTATACCAACAGGAATAAATATAAACCATTTAGCATGAATAGTAGGACTACCGATTTTAAATTTTAACCTTTTAAATGCGCATACCCCAAATCTCCAATAATTAATAGCCGACCGAACCTTCCATTTAAACGGAATATCATACTCTGTCATCTCTTGATAAGTCATCATCGTGGCAATAGGACTATTCCTCCTGGCTTTAGTTATACCAGTGGTGACACCATCCGCCTGGTACTCCGCAAGATATATTACGTGATGAAAGTATCGCAGTTTATACTTTGTTCCTATCCTATTCCATACAAGAACTTCCGGGCAGAACCGCTCATTGGGAATTTCCGGGAATGGAAATTCCTTTAGCACAGAAGTCCTATATATTTCCTTCATATCGCCTGCCACTCCCCTGCCAAATCTAATAGCCATATTATTGCCATCAATATATCTTATATGGCTGCCATCTGCCAAACTCATTGTAGATGATTGCGAATCATTCGGGATGCCGGAACCAATGATAGTTCCTGTCTTCATATTTCCATCTAGCCCACATACTCCACCATACTCTGGCTGATGTTTTACTTCATCCCAAACATTTCTTACAGTCCGAATTGCTCCGGCAGGCAAAATATCGTCAGAGTCTACAATGAAAAATAATTCTCCCTGAGCCTTGTTTACACCATAATTGATAGCCGTGTGCTTTCCCCCGTTTGTCTTTCTGTAATATTTTATAGGAAAGGTGGCTAACTCTGGCGCAAGAAAGCCCTTAACTACCATTTCTGTATTATCAGTACTTCCATCATCAACAATAATCCATTCAATATCGCGCATGTTCTGTTGCATGATGCTTTCAAACAAACGAGGTAGTAGAGAAGCCCTGTTATATGTCGGAGTAAATATAGTGATTGCTATCATAATATATCTAAAAATGGTAGACCTCCTTATTTTTTTAACAGAATAGGCTCAAAAGCCGGTCGATAAAATTTATCTTTGCTATACATCACATCGTATTCATAATATTGATATACACTTCCATCACCAGAAGGTTCGCCATCAACTAAAAAAGTCTTATAGGGAATATTCAATGGAGCCCAAGCAACCACGAGTCGATAAAACAAAGTGAAACTGACAAATATAAGGATTGGTTTCTTATATTTCATCCCGCTATTATTTAATGCTAAAGTTGGGAGTAAATAAAATATTCCTAAAAAGAAAGGCCATGTAAATCTCCCTCCCTGCCCAAACCTCATGAATACGAGAAGTACGCAGCAAAGTATAAAAGACATGTTAAGGAAAGTAAGTGTTTTGGGATCAAGTTTAATGTATTTGTAGTTTTTAAATATAAACCAAATAATAAACAAGACTTCAAAAACATATTCTATTCTAAATCCCTGGTCTTGCGATGCATAACTTAAACCACTATCCAATTTCCCACTTACCTCCCCAGCACTCGAGAGTAGAGACACAGGAATCGGCGTAAGTCCTATTAACAACGACACAGCAAGCATTTTTAATACAACACTTTTAGACAGCTTCTTTTGAGGCATAAAATACAATGGAAGTACAATCATTGCTGATGAATGAAACGAATAGGCCAAAAGTAATACCAGACTGAATTTCAGCAACTTCCGTTCCCAGATATATTTAACTCCCTGCCAAAGGATTCCTACTGCAATAACAGCCCGTAAATAAGTCATGGTGAAGAAAAACAGGAAACCAACAAACAGGATGCATGGCAAAGGATAGGTTTCCATATACTTTCTGAAAGCTCTATAATAGAGAGCATAAACAAGCAGTGTAGTTATCAGTATAAAGATATATCTGTTGGGAGTAAAACAAGCTACGATAACCTCCCATAAGAAATAGCCATATTCGGACCCACTGACAAGGTAAAGAGAGTCTTGCAATTTTCCTATCCCGCGAAGATTGTTTGCTATTGTATCAAATGAATCTCCATAGATATAGCGGTCATACCCTCCTATCATATCGCCTAAGCCAACGAATATTGCCATATAGCAGAACAAACCTGCCAATAAGAAATCAGACTTTGACTTGGGCGAGACAAAGTAGAACAGCAATGCCACTAAAAATACGAATAGATATATAAACATAAGCTAAATTCACTGATATTAGATTAATGATTATTTATTCAGCAAACAATAAACTTGCAATCCTGCACTTATCATGGCTACTGCTTACTTGAGCATATCCCTTTTTTCTTATCAATTCATATTTGCTTTTGCAAAATGGAATCTCTTTCAAGACTGCCAACAGTTCATCCACAGAAGAATATATAACACAAGATTCCCCGTTGGTTACATCTATATTTTCCAATGCCCCTTCAGTGCCTATTTCCAACAATCCGTTGGAAATAGCGTCCAATACTTTACCCTTTGTGCCAGTACCTACAGATATTGGTGTAAGCTGTATGTCATGCGAACCCACTTCTTCAGCATAATTCTCTACCCAGCTCTTTGTCTCCGACAAAAAACCAGCCTGAAGCAACCTACCATTCCAATCCTCCCAGCCTTTTCCCAAGAAAGTAATGGCATAGTATTGCTTAATCTCATCTGCACAGGCTACCATCATTTTCAAAGTTTCATCGCTTGCCTCTTGCATATAGAAATCGTATCTTCCTGCAATTAACAGCTTAATAGGGGAGGAGAAATGTTCTTTCAACCTCTCACACGCTATCGAGTCATAAAGTGGGTGATTTAAGAATACAGCCTGAGCTGCAGGATTAATACTCTTGTAGAAGTCTCTATCTGCCAAACCCACAAAGTGGTACTTCACTCCCTGACAAAATTTATCCCTCTCTAAACACAAATACTGATAATAGGCATATCCGTTTTTTATCACCGACAGAATATTTCGCATTACAAACCTTTTAGAAAGCATTCTGTAATAGAACAACGACTCACAGTCGGGCATCGTTACAATAGTATTTAAGCCCTTAAATTCTGATGCAACACCAGATATTTCTTCCCCATAAATCCAAACCGTATCTGGCATTGATACTTTTATCTCATCTATCGTACTATCTGGTAATGACAGATAAGCCATCAAAGGATAACGAAACAGAATCCTTAAGAACACCAAATGTAGTCTGAACATCCATTGCAGCCACTTGGGTTTCTCTATAATGACGATTCTTGCACCCAACTCACATTCTACCCCACGTATCTGCTCAGATGAAAGCCGATTGGAATTAAATGAATAAATGATGTAATCGACCTTAGCTTCATCCGATTTCGCATTATGCAAATCACCCAATATCAGATGAAAAGGCAATGCAGAGGCAGCTCGATAGTTATTGCGTGTAGGCGTGCATATCGTAATCAAAACTTTCTTCATGTTCGTTCTGTTTAATAAATTCGACTCTCGCGTCCGTCAAACTCATATCTTAAATTCGTTGGCCGGTCATTCACCTTCTTTGCCGGCACGCCGGCTACCACTGTAAATGGCTCTACGTCTTTGGTAACAACACATCCTGCAGCACAGACTGCCCCTTCGCCTATTGTCACACCTGGTAGGATGATGACGTTTGGACCAATCCATGCTCGTGTGCCAATCCTTACCATCTTCTTCTCAGTCTTTGAACAGGCAAAATCGATATCCCGATAGTCATGCTGCTCCGTATAGACAGATACGTTAGCCGAAAAATTCACATGTTCACCAATCTCGATTCCATTTCGGGCATCCAACAGATTGTTATACCCAACTATAGAACCTCTACCTATTTTCAGTTTATAGGGACACCAAATCTCGGTCTGGTATCTTAGCACAACATTCTTACCCAGCTCTGCTCCCAACCCAGAATATGCCCATTTACGCAAATGCTTGGATGGCAATTTTGAGATATAAACCATAGAGAACTTTTCCCAACCTGAATAGGTCAAACTAAGAACGCCCTTATATGGAATAGATAAAATTCTCAATAACGAGCCGTTTCTCTTCCATGCATGATAAGTAAACGATTGCCAAGGGTAAACCAAAGCAACAATGATTAACTTTGAATAAGAAAGTGCTAATAAAACAAATATCAAATTCAACATCATGTTATCAAACCAACTCTACTTAAACTTTTATCAATCACCTGATGTGCAAAATATGACAGGCCTATAGTAATAACAAAGGTTAGGCACGCTATCAAATAGACATTATCAAACATTCTTGTCAACAATGCTATCACCGGAAAATTAATCATATAAATCTCTAAAGTGATAGTCCCACAAAAACGTAACATCTTCTTTAGTTTATCCAACTTGTATGAATCAAGTAAAATGGCGATAGTTATCAAGAATGGAATTGAGAATATAGAATAAATGATTCTATCTACCATGATGCAGGAAAAAGTAAACATGTTGGCTATAAATATGATAGAAATCATCAAGAAAAGAGAACCAAATTCCAAATATGGTATATGAACTTTACGGTATACCCATTTTGCTCCAACTACACTTATAGCGAAAATAGGTATTCTATTTACAACAACTTCATTCCTCCCTACATGTGCACTCAAATAATAACACAGGCAGCAGAGCAGCATAATAAAGGCCAAAACCCATTTATACTCTGATAAATGGTAAAGTAAAGGCATAATGATATAACATATCAAAATTAACTCTATAAAATAGTAAGGATTATCTCCCCCTAACCATGAAGTATAGAATGTTATATCTGCACAAAAACCCGCAAGCCCTGTATGTTTGGTATAGGCTGTATAAAGAAAATAAGGAAAAGCTAATAAGAAATAAGTAGGCAGAATTCTGATAACTCTTTTTTTATAAAAAGAAATTAACCTGGGTTTCTTTTTTATAGAGAAATACAATCCAACCGCTGATAAGATAAGAAAAATATCTACTCCTATTTTCCCGGTTCCAGTGATAGTCTTTAGTAAATCTGGGGCGGAGGTATACAGAAAGGCATGAAATGTCAATACCAGCAGGATTGCCCCCCCCATCAATTCCCCTCTATATTTAGATATTAGACCTAAATCGTTAGTTTTTTTCACCATTGTGAATTATAAAATATTTTGTGACATCATATAGGTTTGCGTAATATTGAGCACCTGCCCGTGTGAGATGCAGGCCATCATGGCTAATCAACTTCCCCGATGGAGTAAAGTAACAATAGGCCAATCCTTTTCAGCAAGTAGTCTTTATGCTTCACCTCCGTCCTGCAAGGTAACAGAGCAACACAACCTCCGCACATAAATTCAAATAACCTGCTGGGCAACATATAAAAATGAACGGCAGTTGGAATCTGTGGCAGCAAATAGATGATAAGCGAGATCAAGCCTATGACAAGCAACACCATCAAAGACGACTTATGCCCTCTCGATGCGAAACGATGAGCCAACATCAAGATCAACGGAAAGACTACATAAAACTGTACCAACAAACCCACATACCAAGTGTGCATTAGCGGCTTGAAATCGTTGGAGACATCCCAATAGTCGCCCGCTGTAATATATTGAACGAAGTTGTTTGAAAACAACAGGCTGCCCAAAGCAGTCTCCGCTGTGTTCTTATAGCTGTCTGGTAACATCAGGAAGTAGCCAAGCGACAACGATACCGCGCAGACCACTACCACCAATGGCCACAAACGAGTCATTCGACCGAAAATGAATCTCCAGTAGCCAAAGTCACCTCGTTCTAATGAGCGGACAATGCTTTTAGTAGTGAGATAACCCGCGACAACCAGAAAGATCTCTACACCTAAGTAACCGTATGTAAAGATTCCTGCATGAAAGAGAATTACCGCGATAATCGCGACTCCTTTGAGAAAGTCTAAAAATGTGGAACGTGTGGTAACCTGCATAAGTTATAGTTCAAAAGATGACTTTTGGGGAAACTTTTCTTCAAACCAATCGATGAGCAAACCCTTTGCCGTCTCGAAATATTCGTCTGTACAGAAAGATGAGTCATTCAGGCATAATGACTTGATATCAGGGTCGAACATGGCTTGGCGTATCATATCCATATTCTCCTCACAGATTGGTATGACCCGTTTACCATCCATGTTGGAAGGGTAAAACCGGTTGGTAGCCAGCTGCCAATACCGCATAAGGTAAATATTGAGATTGGTAATTTCCCTGAACCGTGTGCAAGTCTTATTCATCATATCTGGTTCCTCTTCCCAAACTTCATTGAACACAGACTTCAAGAAAGCTTTCTCTGTATGTGGCGTGTATAGATGCTGGAACTCTGTGCGCCTGAACCACTTGGTGAGATAAGCCTGCAACCTATATTTGGGTCCCAAATAGCGACCGTACCATCCCTTCCTGTTAGCCTCTGCAACCTCGGTTCTGTTAAAATGAGCATTCAGCACTTGGGTGTTCATAAAATCTGTCACACTGATGCCCCAACCGTCAACTTTGCTATAAGCCCTTCCATCAAAAACGTGTTCGAATGTGCCAAGACAGGGCATTCCTTTTTTAAAATAATATTCCGCATCGACAGGCTGCGTAATAAACATATCGTCGTTAAACGAAACAAAATGCTCACTCAATTCGTCTATCCGGTGCATATTTACCTCAATACAGTTTGAATTGAATGTTGGAAGAAATTCCTCCGGTATATAATCCCTGTGATCTACAAGCTTCAATTTTGAATGATGCTTGTTGAGCCAACTTGGGCACTGGTTGTCGGTTATCAAAAACACCCTGTTCACCCATGGTGCAAATTGCTCTACACCACGGAACCAATATCTTAATATATCCCAATCTCTATAATGAGATACAAGGTCTTGCACCTTTGTTCCCTTGTATTGGGACTTTCTGTCTAACCACTCTGGATCTGCCCCATCAACCCAAGTCAACACAAAATCAATTGTTCTCATTTATATAAATGCTATTACTATTAAGACTTATAGTTCATTTGAGATGTAGTTGACTATTTATCATTGGCATTTTGAAACATGTCAATCGTTTTATATACCATATCACAAGACTGTTATAATGCTAAAAAACAGCCTACTAATAGTTTAAATGTTTAGTGCAAACAAATCTTTTATAAGTAAAATCAGCATTCTTAATACTAAATACTTCTCCCCTTTATCTTGAGGAAAGAATCTTGCAAGAGTCTTGCGCCAGCATTCATCTCCGGATTATTATACCATCTATCGGGTGATACCACTATTTTATCTTCATTTTTTGACAGGTATTGTGCCCACCAGCTCAGCGTGCTGTTAGATATAATGAAATGCTTGCAACTATACATCATTCTGAAAGTTTCCCACAGGGGATTCGTCTCCGGCTCATAATAGCACGGTGCATCTATCTTAAGCGTTTGCTTTACCCACTCTATATCATTTGAGCAAAAGAAAAACACGGGGGTGTCTACCCTCTCCAGAATTAAATTTATAGCTTTGCGATAGTAATCCTCATCACACACATAAAAATCATTTCTGAACTCTTCACTTAAGAAGTCGCCCCTTCTTATATGCACGCAAACCGTATTGTTCTGTGTAATTGTATCATAAAGCTCCCTGTTTATATCAAGAGGGGCATACTTGGGGGTAAATTCATGCTGGAGAATGGGCTTGATGCCCTGAAAGAAGTCGGGATTCTCAAACTTCCCGTACATCACCAGATTGCTCATTTCTGCTGATTTCTCTACTATCTCTGCAAATTCAGAGTAGTTATGGTCATTGTATTCAGAAAATAACAAGCCTCTCTTCCTGAACCTACGAAACCATTCTGTTTTGCTTATATGATTACCGAAGAATCTACTTGACAACTGGAATAAAAGATAAATAGACTTCTGCTGGAAAGAGCCATATTTCATGGTTAAATTTCCGTTGTCCACACGATATGGCACGACACAAAAATCCTCAAAGGTGTCCTTGTAGTCCTTTTCGCCAGCCTTATGCTGCGACAAAAGGCTGAAATTAAACACCATTTCGTCTTTATTATTCCGAAGTTCCATCAGCTTTCGTGCAAAAGCATATTGAAACATCTGATTACCGGTGCGCCCCGAAAAATAGTTGCAAATCATTTATTTACTACCTTCTTGTTTAACAACGCGAAAATTCTTCCTTTAATTTTTATCATAAACTCGCTCTCCAAGCCAAATTTCTTTTTTAAGAGAAAACGCCGAGTATTCCTCTCGTAAAGAAACGGATCACTTTTTCGGGGATTTAGAACGATAATACCGTATGGCGAATTTTTGAATTTTCTTAAATTAAACGCATTACCATAACCCTTATACCAGGTTTTAATATATCCATGGTCTGATGGTTCCCTATATGTTTGGAGATTATGCCTTCTCACCAAAATATCTAATATTGATTGGTCTTCTCGGTGCGAGATATATTCTGGAAACTCTTGTATCTCACTGAAAAAGTGCTTTCCGCTAAGTTTTTTTATGTCCTTGCTATACTCAAGCCATTCTTTTATAAAACTTCGTGCTTCTAAACTATTCTTCATGAGCAGGAATGTAGCTTGGCACTGGTTGTGGTCAAAGTCAGTGCAGCCCATTTGTACAAATGTTTCATGCTTTGTCCAACACCTTGCTATCAATGGCAATTCAAATGGCATAATAGAGATATTATCTCTTACCATTACCTTTACCAACTGATGTACATCATTCCAATAAATAGAGCCGGCATCGCAATAAAACAGGTAATCTCCTTCTTCTATTTTAGTTAGGGCATCATAAATAATATATGGCTTCCATAGCCACAGACCTGCTCCACGTGAAATACCCATAATTTCAGGGCATTCTTCCTTTAATGGAGTAATATCCCGGTCCTCGTATTCAAAAACACGATCTACCTTTCCCCTTGTATAGGCTGTCTTTGTATTATAATCTCTAACTTTTCTATATATTTCTCCTTCTCCTCGAGGACCTGGAGAAAAGAAGTTCACTGCATATAATTTTCTCATCAATCTACCTGCGTTTTAATGAAACTAACTTTTGTAATATGATTTTGCGTTCTTCCGCCGACAACAGTAATCTATAGGAGAACAAACATATACACATTGAAGATATAATTATCACAAACAGTAACTGTAAAAACGGATTGCCAAACAAGATAAATTTATTTGCTAAGAATACAGCAGCAAATACTAACGATATGACCACACAACAAGGTAGGATGGTCTTGCGATAGTAGTGCCCTAACTGAAACTCGGCAAGAACTATTTTCAACAAAAACGGAAAAATATTAAAGCACACAAGCTCTACAACAAGAGTTATTAGAAAAGGAGTATACGGGCGACCATTACCTTTCAAAGCAAAGTATGTGATAGGCAAAATACAAAGCAAGGCTGGCCCATGCAATAACGATATGTATTTATTCTTCCCGGTGGCATTTATTGCGTAAGCAATTGGAGAGAATAATACAGCGATTATCAATGTCAAAAGCGTAAATCTGCTAAAAATAACAGTATATTCAGGTGGATTTTTCAGCCAAAGATAAAATATGTAATTGCCATCAAATATTACGGGTACTGTCAATAATAATATTAATGCAAAAGAGAACTTAGACGCTTGATTTATTAAATCGTTGAGACGTCCAAAATCATTCATAGAGTACGACTTTGTTATGGCAGGACGAACTGATACCATAAAGTTATTAGAAAAGCCAGAAATAGCTCCATAAACTGTGTTGGCAAAGCCGCAAGCAGCGTTGACTGCTACACCATAGAATATATTCAACAGAATGTTCACGCCCTGATTTTTTGCTATCAAACTGAAATCTCCGATTAGTTCCCATCCGGAGAAAACAAGTATCGGTTTGGAAATACTCCAGTCTGCTGACCATCGGAAACGGCACTCCGTGAATGAGCGCCTGCAGTAAATATAGTATATTAGATTAATGACCACCGTGAAAGTTAACAGCGCCGCTCCATAAACCATCAGTCTGTCATACGGTGTGATATAGAGCACATAGCATGCTAAAAGCTTGAAAAGCGTATCGAGAATACCAACATAAGCAAAAACCTTCATTCGCTCATGGGCTATGATGGCAGCATTGTATGGACTCTGAACCAGCGACAGCATCGTCATCAGGATGGAGGCTTGATAGACCACATTGGCAGCAACCTCTCGCCCCGCGGGAATATTGAGCTTATAGTTTACCAGCCAAAGTCCGATGGTTTCGCATACCACAAAAAATATAGCTGCCGTTATAATATGAACATTGAGCGTTGCCGCAAACGTACGGGCCAAACGCTGTGAATCGTTTTTGCCAAGTTCGAAAGCTAAAAAGCGTGAGGTTGCACCAGCCAACGAGCCATTGACAAATGTAAACATTGCAACGATTCCTGCAACCACCTGATATACTCCCAAATCTTCGACCCCAAGAACCTGCAGGATAACCCTTGAAGTGTAGAGCGAAACTACGAGATTAAACAACATTCTCCCATACAGGAACAATGTGTTCTTGGCAATGGTTTTATTGGAAGAGATTTTTTCCACTAAGTATATAAATTAGGAAATAGACATTTTGTTGACCTCATTACGTTTAGCCCTGACGTCCATTGAGTGCCAATAATATGTTAGTCGAGAATATTCATTGATATTGAAATATACTTGATATGCAGGGTTTTTCGGGAGATTCAAGAGAGACTCGTGCATCTTCTTTTCCACTTGAGAATCACCAAAATAGATTTGATTAAATGCTGCTACGTTTATATCTGTAGTAAAATCCACCACGCCGGTTTTGAAGCCATAATGTTGAGCAAGACCATAATAATTCATATTAATAAAAAATGGACGCTTTTCTGGCTCTAAAATAATTCCTCTGTCAAACATCATCGACAGAGGATTTGTCAAAAGAAGAGCTATGAAATCTTCACTTAACAGATTTGACCTCAAATGTTTAGGACGAAATTGTTTCAGAACGAGAGGATTTCCCTGACTATCATACTCATCTCTGGCAAATGATGAGAGAATGTGAGGGTACTCCTTTCTTTGTCCTCTATAAATAAAACCACAATTACGCAGATTCGGTTTCAATGTATGTCTACGGTTTTGAGTCTGAACAACTATGAATTTATTCTCGTCAGCGTGGTTGTAGTATTCCATATTTATAGAATGCCAACTCTCTTCCATATTTGAATCAATGTGGTCGTTAGCATCTCTTTTAGCAATGATTTCACTGCTCTTTCGCTTCAAAATATCAACTAACTGAAGTAAATTGGGTAGTTTGGCTGCATCAATATCTTGATGTGACATATATAGTAAACGACATTTGTTTGTAGTTATTCAAATATACAATTTGTTCAGCGATCTTCTTCTTTATTAAACAAATATCACTAGAAATGGTCGGAAGATCCTTCACTTTCTCTTTTGACATGATTTTGGAGTTTAAAGTTCATGCCGCAAAAGTAGTATTTTAGACGTTCAACCCAAGGTAGGAAACAGAACGTTTAATTTCTCTGTTTCGTTACCTTCCGTTTCCTCACCGCCATTTCCTACACTTTGACCAAGCAAGATATGTGTGAATTCATGTATCAATGTAAACATCTGGGCTGTAGAATTGTCGGAATTATTTACAAAGATGAAAAGCGCATAATCATCACACAATATGCAAAGCCATCACAAGCCTCTCCCTAACACTTCCCCTCACAAGCCTCTTCGCAGCCCTCTACAAAAGAGGAGAAGAATAAGACTCACCATAACAACTTGGCGAGAAATATCCATGACAGATGCTTACTCAACACCCCCCACGGCCGTCGGGATTAGCAGACTTACAGTGAGGTGCACAACTCTTCTTTCTCCCACACATCACGGCGTGCAGAAGGGATGGTCAGAAAAATAGATTCTCCACATCTGAGAGACTTGTGCCGATCGCTAACTACATAAGACCAATAAATAATTGCCTCTCGCAGAGCTGTGCTATATTTCGTAAGGCTGCTAACGCAATTTGATTGCAAATTTACGGTTTTTGCGGGAAAGTAGCAAGAAAATCTTGTGCAAAATGAAGATCAAGACACACAAGTATTCATTTTCTCTGTCAGACATGATCATTAAGTAACATGTTCATGATTGTAGATTGCTGTATGTGCGTCTATACTATCACATGAGGAAGGCGGTGGATAGAGGATAAAACGTGATGGATGGAAAAAGGTTTGGAATTTTTGTAACCTTGACGGGAAAATGATTGAAAGTGACAAAAAAAAACTATAACTTTGCAAGAAGTTAAGAATCAATAATACCAAACGGTGTGAATCCGTACCAAGTGGCGCAAAAAAATACCAATTGGTGTGAAACGATGCCAAATGGTAAGAAAGGGAAAATACCCAGCGATGAGAAACGAGAAAAGCAAAGACAGCAAGATGATGGACATGCTCCACGGACCACTCTTAGGCAAGATGCTTCAGGTGGCCATGCCTTTCGCGGTGAGCAGCATCCTGCAACAGCTGTTCATCTCGATCGACGTGGCTGTGGTGGGACGCTTTGCGTCAAGCGAGGCACTGGCTGCCGTCGGTGCGAACACCTTTCTCATCAACCTGCTCATCAATCTCTTTGTCGGCATCTCAGTCGGCGCTAATGCTGTCATCGCCATGGCCATCGGTGCCCGCGACCGTCACCGTGTGCGCAACGCCGTAGGTACTACATGCGTCATCGCCCTGGTATGCAGCGTGTTGTTGTTGATCATCGGACTGACCTTTGCGCCTACGATCCTCCGCTGGATGGCAACGCCGCAAGAGATCCTACCCGACGCGACGACCTATCTGCGCGTTTACTTCCTCGGCGTGCCGTTCTTTATCATCTTCAACTTCGGTGCCGCCATCCTTCGCAGCAAGGGCGACACACGCCGTCCGCTGTATATGCTGCTTGCCGCCGGCGTGATCAACACGCTCTGCTGTCTGCTCTTCGTCATCGTCCTGCAGTGGAGCGTGGCGGGCGTGGCTGCTGCCACGGGACTGGCCAATGTGTTCAGTGCCTCGTGCATGATAGGAGTATTGCGCCATGAGAGCGGGCCGTTCCGGCTGCAAGCCACACGACTGCATGTGGACCGTCAGTCGCTGCGCCGCATCCTCGTCATCGGCATCCCCACCGGCGTGCAGAGCATGCTCTTCTCCTTCAGCAACGTGTTTGTACAAACCGGCATCAACAGCTACGGCGCCGCAGCCATCGCAGGATCGTCGGTAGAACAGAACTTTGAATACTACTGCTATTTTATGATGAGCGCCTTCACGGGCACTGCCGTCACCTTTGTCGGACAGAACTATGGTGCCGGTCTCATCGACCGCTGTAAGCGCGTGTTCTGGTTAAGCATGGCCTGCGGTGCGCTGTTCTGTCTGGCCGGCAACCTGCTGTTCTATGGAGAGCGCGACTTCTTCCTCTGGCTGTTCACCACAGATCCCGAGGTCATCGCCTTTGCCCGTGAGCGAATGGCCGACGTACTCGTCTTCCAATGGATTGCGGCGAGCTACGAGATCTCGGCGGCGTGTCTGCGTGGTCTGGGACATTCGCTGGAGCCTACGCTGATCGCCATCTTCGGCACCTGCGTGTTTCGGTTGGGCTGGATCTTCTTCTATTGCCCGTCACATCCCGGCTTCAATCATCTCATGGCCGTGTATCCCATCTCATGGATGCTCACCGGCGTGCTGATGCTCACCGCCTATGCCATCACCCTGCGTCGGGTAGCAGCACAGCATCAGGCGTAGGGACATATATATATAATAAGGTGTAGTTAACAATATAAATAAGGTATAGATTCGTGCAAGGTTCTGACCTTTTCCGCATTTATCAAGCAAACGGTCAGGATCATAACAAGTCATTAGCGCCACAGGCGTGTTGCCATCATGAAGGTTATCGATAAGGAACAACAGATCGTAGAAGCCTTTCGCCGGGGAGATGCCTCGGCGATGGACGGCCTATTCACGCTGTTCAGCGGGTACCTCTTGGGTGTGGGCACGCGCTATATCGCTGACGACGACGAAGTGAAAGACGCGTTGCAGGAAGCTTTCATCAAGATCTTCACACAGTTTCACTCGTTTCAGTACCGCGGTAAAGGCAGTCTGAAAGCTTGGGCGACACGCATCATGGTCAACGAATGCCTGATAGCGCTCCGTCAAAAGCGAAAGTTAGATGTCGTCAACAACGAGGAGGTGCCCGACCTGCCCGATGAAGAGCCGGACACAGAGAGTCTTGACGGCAATGTGCTCATGGAGATGATCCGACGTCTGCCCGAGGGCTACCGCCAAGTGCTCAACCTCTACGTCATAGAGGGACTGAGCCATAAGGAGATCGGACAAATGCTACATATCAAACCCGACAGTTCAGCTTCGCAGTTGCACCGTGCGAAGACGATGCTTGCCAAGATGATCAAAGACTACAAAAGGAGGTTAGGATGAACAACAAATGGATGACTGACATCAAACGGAAGGCCGACAGCTACGAGCGGAAGGCTCCCGACGGTATGCTTGATGACATCAAGCAGGAGATGGCACGCCGTGGGCTGACGATGACACCACCACCATCTGTTGCCCAGACACGCCGCCTGACGTGGCAACGATGGGCTGTCGCCGCCTCATTGGCAGCGATCGTCGGTGGCACGGCGGTCTATCTCACCTGGCAACAACCCGATAGCGAAAGGTTGCTATCGCAACAGCAACAGCCGCAAAGCCATAGAACGCAACAGCAAGCATCTACGACCGCCGAGCATCATACGACTTTGTCCGCAGGCGACTCTGTTTCGAGTCTTATTGCTCAAATTAAGAATAAGGGGACATTGCCTTCAGCTCCGATGGAAAGAGCTGAAAACAAAGAGAAGGATGTTTTGTGCCAGCAGTCTTTTTCTGAAGAGAAGAAAGAAACGAATACAGAGGGAGGGGTTGCGAAGCGCAAAACGGCTGAACCCAACCACTATTATAACAGTTACAAGGACGATTGGGACAGCAATGACCAACTTTTGACATACAACAATGAAAGACCACGCCGTACGATGCACTTGAGTGCTTATTATCAGGGTGTTGGCGATTTCCAAAATAGTGGTAACGGCAATGGGCAGACTATGACGATGAGCGATCCGCTGGTGGCCAGCATGCCTATACTCTACGCCTACCCTACTCTGCTTAGCAAGGCATTTCAGGAAACACCAATACACAGTGAGAAGCATCATCACCTGCCAGTCCGTGCGGGTGTTTCCGTGTCGATACCTGTCAATGAGCGATGGGGTGTGACGACGGGACTGACCTACAGTACGATGAGTTCCGACTTTGAGGATCTCTATGCCAACCACAGTGAGAGCAGTACGCAGCGGCTGCACTATCTGGGCATACCGGTGAGCGTCCGCTATAATGTATGGCAGCAGAGCAGGATGAAGATCTACGCCAGCGCAGGTGGTGAGATCGAAAAACTGGTGTACGGCAAGAAGAAAACACACTACGATGACATGGCCTCCACAAAGACCACGTCGACGACGGTCAGCGAGCACCGGCCTGTGCTGAGCACAAATGTCAATGCAGGTATCTCCTACTCGATACTGCCCAACCTCAGCGTCTTTGCCGAGCCCGGTCTGGCGTATTACTTCAAGAATGGCAGTGGCGTGAAGTCGGCCTACACCGACAAGCAGTTGCTGTTCAACGTCAACGTGGGAGTGAGGTTCGGGAAATAAATGTCGCTCTATTAATATTTCGAAAAAAGGAGAGAGAGATTTGGCGCTTACCACCATGTTTCGTATATTTGCGGTACCAACACATTAAACACTAAAGATTATGGCAAAAGTTAGTTTATTAGGCAATGCGATGAACACCATCGGCACTCTGCCTGCAAAAGGAAGTATCGCACCGGATTTCGAGGCTACCAAAGGTGACCTCAGCACATTGAAGCTCAGCGACCTGCGCGGCAAGCGCGTGGTGCTCAACATATTCCCCAGTCTCGACACAGCCACCTGCGCTGCCTCTGTGCGTCACTTCAACGCTGACGCTTCGAAGATGGCCAACACCGTGGTGCTCTGCATCTCTGAGGACCTGCCCTTCGCCCAAGGCCGCTTCTGTACGACAGAAGGTTTGAAAAACGTGGTACCCGTATCCCTGTTCCGCTCTCCAGAGTTCGGTAAGGCTTACGGCACCGTGATCGTTGACGGCCCGATGCGTGGCCTGCAGTCCCGTGCCGTCGTCATCGTTGACGAAGAAGGTAAGGTCGTCTACACCCAGCAGGTGGAGAATATCGAGGACGAGCCGGACTATAAGCGTGCGTTAGAAGCACTGAAATAACAAAAAGTCCCGCGGCTGTTGCCGCGGGACTTTTTTGTTTTCTATTATTCTTCATTCCCTGATGCTGTCAATGAACAGCAACAGGCGGTTGGTGACGTTCACGGCAGAGACACCGGAATCGAAGTCAAGTGATACCAGGTTGAGCTGTGGATACATCTTCTTTAGTTTTTTCTCAATACCTTTCGAGACGATGTGATTGGCAATACAGCCGAAGGGCTGGAGGCTGGCCACGTTGTTCACACCCTGCCGTACCAGGCTGATGATGTCGCTCGGCAAGAGCCAACCTTCGCCGAACTGAGCCGCAAGGCTCACCACGCCGTTCACCTCCTTGGCATCATCGAAGATGTTGGTAAACGGACGGTAATAGCGGAAACGCGAGGCCAAGCGATTGATCTTCTTCTCCCGACGCCAGATCAGACTGTAGATACTCTTCACCAGGAAATCCGGCACGTTGCTGCACTTCAATCCGAGATGCTTAGCGGCTATCACGTTGACAAACTCCTGCAAGAAGAAAGGAGAGAGCAACGGCGGGACGACCTCACAGCCCTTGGCAATGATCTTACGCGCCAGGAATTGATGGGCAAAGGGATTGAACTTCAGAAAGATCTCTCCTACAATGCCCACGGCAGGCACTTCCTTGTCCTCAACGATGCTGTCGAACTCCTCGGCGGCTTTGGCGATAAGGTCCATCAGGCCCTTGGGACTGTTATGAAGTATCGGATCAGCGGCCAACGCGAGAAATTTGTCACGCAGTAGTTCGGCGTCGTTCGTCGCTCCCTGTGGTCCCACATGATAAGCATCCTTACGCAGACGGCACACAGCACCATGATAGAACTTCGAGATCGTGTCACCATAGAGAAACATCGTCGTGATAATCGGAGCCAGACGCAGCCATGGCACATCGAGCGCCGCGCTCTGGTTCTCGTCTTCGTCCTCCGCACTCGTCGACACGCCCAAGGTGATCAACGGCACCTGCTTGAAGCCGTTGGCATCAAGAGCACGGCGGATCAGCGCCGCATAGTTCGTCGCGCGGCACTGCCCACCCGTCTGGCTCATCACCACCGACACCTTCTCCGGATCATATTTCCCCGACCGCAACGCCTTGACAAAGTCGCCGACGATCAGCGTGGCAGGATAGCACACCTCGTTATTGGCGTACTTCAATCCATACTCCGCACTCTCGGCATCGCTCGGCGGAAGCACCTCTACATCCCAACCGATCAACCGGCAGATCGGAGGCAACAGCGGAGTGAGATATTCCGTGAAGTAAGGGGCCAGAATATGGCGGGTGATCGGTGGCAAAGAGTTTTCGGCATCAGTCTTGTCTGCTGCCTGCGAGTCAACATCACAGGTTGTTTTCTGCTTTTCCGTTTCGCTCTTCTGTCCTCTCAGCGATTCGATGAGTGAACGAACACGCAACTTCAAGCTGCCGAGGTTGCTCACGTCATCGATCTTCAACAATGTGAAAGACTTGCCATGTTCACGAAGAATATGGCGCACCTCATCCTGGATGAATGAGTCAGGACCGCAACCAAAAGATGTCATCTGTACGAAATGGACATCGCCGGGCTGTTCGGCGCACCACTGTCCCGACTTGATGATACGGTTCATATAAGCCCACTGCTTCACCAGACAGGTATCGCCGGACGGTGTCTGCTCGTCAGCCCTAACGATGTCGTCAGAAATCACATTCACGCCGAGTGCCGCGATCATGTCCGAGAGCTTGTGCTGGATGAGTGGATCGGTATGGTAAGGACGGCCAGCCAGGAGAATGGTCAACTTACCGTCCTTGCGACTTTGTGCCAGGATATCCTCGCAGCGTTGCTGCACCTGAGAAGTATATTGACGTTTAGCCTTCAGTGCAGCGGCCAGCGCAGCCTCAGCAACGTGCTTGTCGACACCGTGCTTCTTGAGGAAGGCCAGGATCTGCTTGCGCAGCAAAGGCTCATCACGGAAGTTGATCACGGGCGACTCTACACGATGTTGCAGCGTCATGGCACTGCGGATCACGTCGGAGTATGCCGTGACTATCGGGCAGTTATAACTGTTGATCGTGCGGTCATCGTCCTGATGCTCAAAGACCACATAAGGCATGAAGATGAATCCCGTCCTGCTCTCAGGCAGCTGGCCGAGCCGTTCGTCGAGTTCCTTAACATGCGCGTGGGTGAGTTTCGCCGGAAAACAGATATTGTCGCTCATCACCGTGCCCAGCGTACGCTCGTATTTCTTGAATGTAGACTCCGAGCTGAGCATCACCTCAAAGCCGGCACTCGTGAAGAGCGTATGCCAGAACGGAAACTCCTCATACATATTCAGCACGCGGGGTATGGCGACGACCTCTGTGCGCGACGGCATCGAGGGCTGTTCGGCACGGCCGAAGAGCAATTCATATTTCTCGCGATAGATATTCTCTCCTTTGTCGTGGTTCTTTCCTTGGTTGTTGAAGACCCGCTCACATTTGTTGCCGGAGTAGTAGCGTCGTCCACCACCAAAGCGGTACATTGTTACAAGGCATTGGTTCTCACAGCCCTTGCAGTTGAGCAGACGTGTCTCGCACGACGACTGCCGGAGCAGATCGTCGAGAGAGACATGATGCAGTTGTGTCGCGGACTGGCAAGCGGCGATGGCGTGCAGGGCACAACCATAGGCGCCCATCATCTCCGGGATGTTGCTGCGAGCCACCCTTGTATGAGAGAGCAACTCAAAAGCACGGACGACCGCATCGTTCTTCATTGTACCGCCTTGTACGACAATATGCTTCCCGAGGTCATCGTTACCTCTGAGTTTCAATACCTTATAGAGACAGTTGCGCACCACCGAATAGGCCAGTCCGGCTGCAATGTCAGCCACCGTAGCGCCTTCGCGCAGCACTTGTTTCACCTTGGAATTCATAAACACCGTACAGCGCGTGCCGAGGTCACAGGGACGGTCGGCCTGACAAGCCAAGGCGGCAAAGTCCTGCACGCGGTAGCCCAGACTTTGCGCAAAGGTCTGGATAAACGTTCCACAACCCGAGGAGCAGGCCTCGTTGAGTTCCATACGCACCACAGCGCCATGATCGACAAAGATCGCTTTCATGTCCTGACCGCCGATGTCGAGGATAAACGACACGTCGGGCAGCAAGCGTGCGGCAGCCCGCTCATGGGCCATCGTCTCGATGATGCCGTCATCGAGGTTAAAGGCAGCCTTGATCAGCTCCTCGCCATAGCCCGTAGAGCACGAGCCCACGATGTCGAGTGTGGTTCCGCTTTCCTCAGCCTTGAGCTTCAAACGTTTGAGAGCTTCCTCTACGGCATGGATCGGATTGCCGAGATTCATGCTGTAGTCGCTGAAGATGATCTCGCCCTGATGGTCCTTGTCAGCGCGCACCACGATGAGCTTTGTCGTCGTGGAACCGGAGTCGATGCCGATGACCACCTCTTCGCGTCCGCCGTGCATGGGATAGAGCGGGGTGGCATAACGCTGTTTATCGTTGAGCCATGCTGTATATTCAGCCTCAGAGCGGAAGAGCGGCTGCAACCCGTCGGCCGCAACGGCAGCTGTGTGCTCACAACTCTGGTGACGACGGCAGGCTTCCGGATGGGCGATGCGGTCGAGCAGTTCGTCAACGTCCACCGCTCTGGCCTCCTTCCCGGCACGGATGGCGCAGCCGAGCGCCGGGATGAGGTTGCCCTCTTTGAGTACGATGAAGTCATTGGCATCGAGATGGAGATAGTCGGAAAACGCCTTGCGCAGGGCAGGGAGGAATGTCAGCGGACCGCCGCAAAGAAGGATTGGCGGCGTGAAGTCGATACCGTGGCTCAGCGTGGTGACGGTCTGCACGGCGATACTGTGGAAGATGCTGGCAGCGATGTCGCTCTCCGGCAGGTTGCGCGACATGAGGTTCTGCACGTCGGTCTTGGCAAAGACGCCACAGCGCGCGGCCATCGGATAGACATGGGTGGAGGTCATGGCCAGCTCGCTCATGCGCTGGTTGTCGCAGCCGAGGAGCAAAGCCATCTGATCAATAAACGCACCGGTGCCTCCCGCGCAGTTGCCGTTCATGCGCAGCTCCGTGCTCTGGCCATTGAAGAAGACCACCTTGGCATCCTCGCCGCCGATGTCCACGAGTGCACGGGCCTCGGGATAGCGGTTACGGGCAAACACCGTGGCAGCCACCACCTCCTGGACAAAATCCGAGCGGAGCTCATCGGCTGTGGCCATACCCACCGATCCGGTCACGCAAAGACGCAGTGACGGATTGCCGAGCTGATGCTTGATCTCGTTGAGATAGGTCGTGGTCAGTTCTCGCACTTGGGCGTTGTGCCGCCGATACTGTGAGTAGACGATATGATCTTCGTCATCAAGAACAACGATCTTCGCCGTCGTGGATCCGACATCCAGTCCGGCTCTGTATTCTTTTCCCATATCTTTATTGGCGTATTCCTATATTTCTTTGATCTATGCAAAGTTACTAAAAAAAACATTACGTTTTCATCAACGAATCGTTTTTTTTTGCTTATTTATCAAGAAATACAAGAGTTATTTCCTAAATAATTCATATCTTTGTACTAAAAAGAAATCGTCACGACTATGGAGCAGACAACAGACAACATATCCGCCGCCAACGGCAAAGAGAATATCGCCGCCTATCGCGAGCGCGTCGTCGCAGCCATCTGTCAGGCCAAAGACAAGAACGGCAACGCACGATACAACGAGGAGGAGGCAAGAGAACTCTCGCAGGAACTCTCCGACGAAGACCTCGCCTTCGGCATGGACTACAACACGCCGGAAGAGGTAGCAGAACTGTTGGTCGACAGCGGACTGGCCTGAGAGGCCGGACCATACACATCGTAAAAGCAAAAAAAGATATGAACGAAGAACTCAACGACGCTTACATACAGGAAGTAGGAAAGCAGAAACTCCTCAGCGACGCCGAGGAGCAGCAACTCGCCGAGAAGATCACGCAAGGCAACAAGCGGGCTTTGGACAAGCTGGTGGCGGCCAACCTGAGCTATGTCATCAACGTGGCCAACCAATACAAAAACCGAGGGCTCAGCATGGACGACCTGGTCAGCGAGGGCAACATCGGCATGCTCAAGGCTGCCACGCATTTCGACGGCAAGCACGGCAAACGCTTTGTCACCTATGCCGCGCCTTACATCCGAGAGGCCATCGAGCAGGCTATCAAGCAGCAAGCCGGCCTCTACCGCGTGCCGCGCAACGCCAAGGATCCGGCATGGGAGAAAAGACGCAGCCATCCGCTGTCGATCGACGCACCTATCGGCGGCAGCAACGAGCTGAGTCTGGGTCATGTCATCCCTGACAAAGACGCCACGCAACCCGACAACGCACTGGAGGACGAGACCACGACAGCCGAACTGCTGCAGATCATCGACAAGCTCGATTCCCGCGGCCGTCAGGTGATACAGCGCTTCTACGGCATCGGCGCCGAGCACCGCACGCTCGCCGAGACGGCACAGGAGATGGGACTGAAGCGTGAGCGCGTCAGACAGATCCGCAACCAAGCCGTCAGAAAGCTCTGCAAGCTCTCGAAGAACAAAAACATCAAGTCATTCCTCCTCAAATAACACACCGCCGTCATCACTATGCGCTATCTGATCATCTCCGACATCCACGGCAGCCTTCCCCGGCTGCAGCGTGCACTGGACTTCTATCGCCAACAGCAGTGTGACATGCTTCTCATCCTCGGCGACATCCTCAACTACGGCCCACGCAACAGCATCCCCGAGGGTATCGACGCCAAGGGCATCGTCGCGGCACTGAACCCGCTGGCCGATGACATCGTTGCCGTACGCGGCAACTGCGATGCCGAGGTCGACCAGATGCTGCTCCGCTTCCCGATGATGAGCGACTATGTGCTCCTCGTCGACGAAGGCCGCCGCATCCTGCTCACCCACGGCCACGTCTACAATCCCGACCATCTGCCCACCGGGCACTACGACGCAGTCTTCTTCGGCCACACTCATCTTTGGCAACTCGAGCACGCTGCCGACGGCACGCTCATCTGCAACACGGGTTCCATCACCTTCCCCAAGGGCGGCAACGAACCCACCATGGCCTTGATGGACAACGGGCATGTCGCCGTATATAACCTCGACGGGAAGATGCTAAAAGAAGAGGCCCTTCCCTAAAGCCCTTCCCTAACCCTCCCCAAGGGGAGGAAATGGCAATACCCGAAAGACTGATATTGTCAGTTTTGGTGTAGGGATCGGCATCTCACTCGCTAACACCGAATAACTTTTTCACGCACCATCTTATATTCTTTATTCCGCAGAGCGGAGCGTTAACTAAAAAACAACTTGGCATAAGGAATTAAATTCTCACCATATAATGCTCCCCTGGGGGGAGCAAGCCCAAACGATTTTGCTTTCAGTTCAATGCAAGGATAATCCCTTTCCCTATTGCGCAAGTTTCAATGAAGTAAGCTTCACTTGCGGTTTAAGTACGTTGTGGACCGTCTTTATTTGTTTCTTAACGGCCAACGTGGCATTTCCCTTGATGATTCCAAGCCGTGGAATTGCTTTTGTCGTACCAGCTGCTCCGGGCACGATACTCGAAGAAGAGCCGATGACAGGCCGTGCCGAGAAGCCCCCCATGCCATCACCGACCACCAGGTTAGCTTTCTCTTCCAAAGTCATAGCCGCAATGACAGCATCTATATTGTCAGCACGCAATTGCAGTGCAGGCTGTGCAGCAGTCGGCAGAAAGGCAAATGCTGTAAGCGCAGTAAATAATATCGTTTTGATTTTCATAGAATCGTAATTCTTCATGAAGGATCCATGCAGGAGACCCCTGCATGGATCCTTCAATCGTTTAATGATAGAAGCACATGATCTCATGGATACTCTTCATGGAATGAAAAGGGAAATTATTTCCTCCTATTTAAACAGTTTCTGAGCGAACTCCGTGAGATAGATGCGCCAGTTACGCCAGATGTGTCCGCCTTCAGTTTCCATATAGGTGAAAGGATAGCCTTTGGCTGTAAGCTTTGTGCGGAAGTCCGCATTGTCCTTATAGAGGAAATCGGTCTTGCCGATGCCGATCCAGTACAGCTTAGGTTTAGCAGCAAACAGTTTGGCGAGTTTTCCGTACAGATCATCATAAACGCGTTCGCTCTCCACACCATTTTTCTGCTGTTTGTTGATTGCGGCAGAGAAGAGGCCGATATATCCAAAAGTATCGGGATAGTTGGCAGAGATATACAGCGAATGGCACCCACCCATGGACAGTCCGGCAATGGCACGGTCGTTTTTGTCAGCCTTGACGCGATAGTTGCTTTCTACAAACTTGATCACATCAGGGAAAGCCAACTCAAAGTTACCGTCCATGGTCTTAGGAAGCATCAGTGTCGGCACGGTGAAGCCATTAGGTGTCTCACCCGGTGCGGCTTCTTGCGATATGTTGCCATTGGTCATCACCACGATCATTGGTTTCGCCTTACCGGCAGCTATCAAGTTGTCAAGGATCTGAGCGGCCCGTCCAAGTTCCGACCAAGCATTCTCATCACCGCCAATACCATGAAGCAGATAGAGCACGGGATACTTTTCCTTGCTGGTCTCGTAGCCGGCAGGCGTATACACCGTGAGACGACGCTTAAGGCCGGCAGTAGGACTGTTGTACCAGATCTTTGACACGGTGCCATGAGGCACTTCCTTCACGCGGTACCAGTCGCCTTGTCCGCCACCGATGAGCAGCATGCTAAAGAGGTTGGTCACATCGCGTACACAATACACATTGCTTGGGTCAAGCGTACGTACGCCATCGACCACCACATTATATGTATAGAGTTCAGAGGCGAGTTTACCTGTCTTGAACGACCACACGCCCTTGTCGTCCTTCACGAGATCAGCCACACCCGGTGCATCAAACTTACCCATCGGCGTGTCGATCTTACGGGTAGGAAGCATATCGCCGGTGATCTGTACTTTCTGTGCCTGAGGCGCTAACACGCGGAAGGTGACACTGTTGTCGGCATTGACTTCGGGCGACACCACTGGCATCTGAGCCCAAGAGAGATTTTGCTGTGCATAGAGGCCCATTGCCATGAGAGCACCAAGAGCCAAAGTTGAAATACGTTTAAGATTCATAGTTTAGGAATGTTTCTTGATGAATATATGTTATTGATTTTACCAATTGACATTTTGCTTGATATTCGGATTCAGTTCTTTCTCCTTTAATGGGATAGGCAGGAGCATGTTTTTCTCCTTGAAGCCATAGTCCGTGTTCTTGAAGTCCCAGCTGACGCCCTTAGCCGTCAAGGAAGGAATCTGCTCACCTTGTTTGCCCAATGCCTTCATTGCATCGCCCCATCTGACAAGGTCTTGATAGCGTGTGCATTCAAGCCAAAGCTCCAGTCGCTTCTCCGTTTTGATGTTGCCGAGTGTGACAGTAGTCAGCGGAGCGAGACGGGCACGGGTACGAATCAGATTGATGTCTTTGAGAGCCTCCTCTGCATTTCCATTCTGCAGGTTAGCCTCAGCAGCCAGCAAGAGCACCTCGGCATAGCGCATGATGCGCAAGTCGATGTATTGCAAAGCCTGGAAGTAGGAAGCATCAGTGATGCAGTCCTCTTTGAGCGCACGGTTCTTCCAGTTGAAATAGCCCTCATTGCCATAATAAGAAGCACCGGCCTGCAGGGTCACGCCATAATCCTGCATTTGCTGATAGGTGCGGATGGTGCTGTTGAGTCGGTATCCGTTCTTACCCTCGTCAGCGACAAAGGCGTCATAGACCTCTTTACGAGGATTCATAAAGCCGTAGGTGCCAGTAGCAATCTCAGAGGCGGCCTTACCGGTAAGGTTGAGATGATCGGTACGCCAGCCAATCATCAGGAACTGCATGGTCAGTTGCGACCATTGCTGGCTGGGGTCATTGCGCATCTGAATCTCAAGCATCGACTCACTGCAGTTGTTGGTAGCCACATGCACGATCTTGCCATAGTCACCCTGATAGAGTTGATACTTTCCACTGTTCACTACCCTGTTGAGCATGTCTGCGGCCTCGGCATATTTCTTTTGGAAGAGATAAGCCTTACCCAGCATTGCCTCGGCGACTTCCTTAGTGACACGGATGGTGGTTGCCTGGTCATTTGCGTCGGTCTTCGACGGTAGCGCATCACTGCTGATCGCCTCGTTAAGATCCTTTTCCACACATGCCCACAACTGCTCCGGCGTGCTGTTAGCCGGACGATATTCATTGGGCTGCAGCAGATGATCCACAACGGGTGCCGTACCCCACAGTGTGACGAGTTCGAAATGGCAGAAAGCTCTCCAAAACTTAGCCTCAGCCACGCAGCGTTTTTTTTCGCTGGTATTGGGATCCGTCTTGTCGATGATGAGGTTGGCATTATAGATATTGGTATAGAGCCCACTGTACAAAGCTTGGATCATGCTTTCGTCGGCGCCGAAACGATACTCGTTGAGTTTCTCCAACTCTCCGTTGTCACCACGTGACCCACCGCCGACCCAAGCATCATCGGCGAGAGAGTTCTTGACAAACCACCAGTTATAGTAGTTGGACTTCAGGCCCACATAGAGTGTGGCCAAGGCCTCGTCGACTTCCTGGTCGGTCTGATAGAAATCGTCCATACCGCCTATGTTGCCGTTCTTGGGAATATCGAGACGGTCAGAGCATCCGCTCACAAAGGCCACGAGTAGGAGCATCATGCTATAGAATATATTCTTTTTCATTGTTGTGTTCTTTTTAGTTAGAAGTTTTCTTCATGCATACTCACGTAGGGTTAGAACTCGATGGTAGCACCGACAACGACCTTCTTCGATGTGGGATATGCACCTTTGTCCACACCCATGCCGGAAGTAGCACTTGTCGAAGCCTCCGGGTCAAAGCCTTTATAAGAGGTGAAGGTGAAGAAGTCATCGAGAGAAGCGTAGATCCTCAAGTTACTGATGAAAGTCTTATTCAGCAAAGTCTTCGGCAGGGTGTAACCGAGCTGTATTTGCTTGATCTTGAAATAAGAGCCATCTTTGACCATGGCATCCGAAACGGAATACTTGTCCATGTTGTTGGCACCGGCCCTCGGCACAGAGGCATTGGTATGGTCGGATGTCCAGCGGTCGTCATAGAGATAATCCTTCATCTTGTTCCAAGCGAGCATGTCGGGACGGTTGATACAGCAGAACACGTCATTACCCTGTGCACCTGTACCAAAGAGCGTGAAGTCAAAACCCTTGTAGGCAGCAGTGAGCGTGATGCCATAGGTGATCGATGGAATGCCGTCACCGATATTGGTCAGGTCATTCTCCGTGATCTGATTATCGCCGTCAAGATCATAGAACTGTGGATCACCGGTGTTGGGGTCAACACCTTTGAACTTATAGCCGCGGAAGTAGTAAACAGGATAGCCCTGCTCAAAGAAGGTGATGTCATAGGTATGGAACTTCGCGCCGGTGAGTCGGGTGATTGACGGATCGATATAGGTCACCTTGTTGCTCAGCGTAGAGAGGTTGCCACGCACGCTATATTGGAAATCACGTATATGGTCTCGCCATCCCAGTTCAAATTCAAATCCCCGGTTATGCACCTTACCTGCATTGATCGGTGAAGTGGCACCACCAATCTCCAGAGAAGGCGTGGTGTTCCAGATCAGGAGATCCTTGGTATTCTTGTTGAAATAGTCAACGCTGAAATTCAGTCGGGAGTTAAACGCGTAGAGGTCAAGACCCAAGTCAAACTGTTCAGAGGTTTCCCACTTCAGATCGTCATTGCCCATTGTAGAGGGAGCAACAGCCTTGGTATAGACCAGTCCCGGTGCAAAAGCATAGATACCGCCTTGTGCCATGTCGGTGCCATAGCTATAGTTGCCAAGAGCGGAAAGAGATCCGTTCTGTCCCCAGCTGGCACGCAGCTTGGCACTGTCAATGACCTTGCGCAACGGCTGGAAGAAGTTTTCCTCCGACATAGTCCATCCCAGGGAAGCTGCAGGGAAGTAGCCCCAGCGCTTGTTCTTTGGCAATTTGCTCAGGTCAGCGGCATCAGCACGCAGAGAGAACTGGGCATAGTAGCGATTGCGATAGTTATAGCCCACGCGCCCGAAGTAAGAGAGTTTGGAACCACGTGTCGTCTCACCGTCGACGACCTGCGTAGCCGACGCAGCCTTGTAGTGAAGATAGTAGAAGAGCGGATCGTTTTTCGACACGGAGTGCTCTCCCTTGGCATTAAGCGTACCACTCACGTAGTCATAGGAAGACTCCTGATAGCTCATACCTAACATAGCCGTGAGAGTGTGTCCGCCGAACGTCCTCATATAGTTGGCGAAGTTTTCCCACTGGTAATAGATACTGGTCGAGGACGTGCTGCCCATGTCCACGAAATCGCGACTTTGCGTAGCATTACCATAGAAAGGCAGCGAGACCGTTCGGTTGCGCGTGCCGGCGAGACGATAGCCAAAGCGCGAGGTGAGCGTCAGTCCTTTGAGCGGAGTGAAGTCGGCATAGATCGATCCGTTGACATTGTAGCCCGAAGCCTTGTTGGCATTGTTTTCACTCATAATCAGCGGATTGTACTGCTCACCATTGGAGAAGCGCGACACACCATAATAGTCACCGTTCTTGGCGCGCAGCAGTGTACGTCCGTTAGCTTGTGCCTGAGCCAGGAAATCAGGTAAGTTGTCGGGACTGTAATAGGCAGGGGTCAGCGGATCCATGGTCATCACTGCTGTCAGCACAGAACCATACTCGTTGCCCTCAGAAACAGAGCGGGTATTGTATTTCTCGATTTGGTTGGTCGTGCCTACCTTGAGCCACTTCTTGATTCTGTATTCCGCATTGATCGTCGCCGTCAGTCGGGTATAGCTGTCACGGTCGCCCTTGACAATACCGTCGTTATTGAGATAGGACAGCGAGAGATAGTAGTTGCCGTCTTTGTTTCCGCCTTGGAATGCCAGATTGTGTTTCATCATCTTGCCGTTCTCAAAAGCTTCCTTGGCCCAGTCCGTGTCGGTCACGCCGTCCCAGTTTTTGAGCATGTAGTCTTTGGTGAAGGCACCGGTCTCACTCATATAGTTGATATATTCCTCGGCATTGAGCACCTTCGGCACATGATTGACCGACTGCGATGCGTACTGAAAGTCGTAGGAGATCTTACCGCTGCCTGTAGTACCTTTCTTCGTTGTGATCAGCACGACACCATTTCCAGCCTCAGCACCGTAGATAGCTGCCGAGGCGGCATCCTTGAGGATCTCCATGGAGGCAATGTCGTTAGGATCAATACCACTGATATTGGTCGTGCGCACGCCATCAACGACGTAGAGCGGACTTGAGCTGACATTAGAAGAGTAGCCACGGATGCGCACTGTGGGCGTGCTGCCCGGCGCTGCCGAGGTGGTGATGACCTGCACACCGGAAGTCTTGCCTTGCAAGGCCTGGTTGGCATCGGTGATCGTACGGTGCTCCATATCCTCGGCCTTGACTTGCGAGATGGCTCCGGTGACAGAGCTCTTGCGCTGCACGCCATAGCCGACGACAACTACATCATCGAGCACCTTACTGTCTTCCTGCATCAGCACCTTCATATTCGACGTTGCTGTGGCGACAGCACTGCGATAGCCTAAATAAGAAAAGGAGAGTTTGGCACCACGCTTGACTTGAATGGAGAAGTGGCCATCAAGATCAGTGACCGTGCCGGTAGAGGTTCCTTCCGGACGAACCGTGACGCCAATCATGGGGTTAGCATCTTTGTCGACTACTACACCATTGACACGCAACAGTTCCTGTGACAACGACGGAAGCCCACAGGATGCCAGCAGAATGGCCATTGCCAAGATGCGTTTTTTCTGTAAGTTGATTCTCATAAGATTTTAGTTATAGGGTTTAACAATCTGCTGCAAAATTAGAAAAATTACTTTGGTTTTTAGAAAGTGAATAAAACGTTTCATGCACAAAGTTATGAAAATCATCGTGAAAATACTTCCTCTAATGTACTAAAGTATTTCTCAATGGTTTAAAAAAGGTCTCTGTCAGCTCATCCCTCTTGATTTCCCATCGCGCTATTTGCTTATTTGTTCAAATCATTGCATCTGTGTTAAAAAACCGGCCAAACCATTGGTAGTCATAGGAAAAGAACGTATCTTTGTCTATAGAAATACAATCTTAAAACATGAAAATAGCACAAGTCCTTCTGTCACTGATACTGTCACTGGCCTTGCTTGCGTGTTCCCACAACTCAGGCAATGTCAATGAAAACCATAAGGAGCAGCACTTGTTGCTCTCCAACCATATCTCCAACGAGCAGATCAACGGATTCATGGAGGACCGCTTCGGACAGATGTGGATCAGCACTTTCCGTGGACTCAACAAATATGATGGCAACACCTTTCACCAATATTATTGCATCGACGACAGCATCGGACTGCCCGACAACAACGTGAAATACTGCTACCGCGACTCGCGGGGACAACTATGGGTGTCGACCGTCAACGGACTATGCCGATACAATGGCAATGACGGATTCACACGGGTCAGAATGAATGTCAAAAACAAATATGTGCTCTACATGTTGGAAAGCCGGGATCACCGCTTGTTTTTTGTCACCATGGATCAAGTCTACGAATACAACGACAAAGACAACAGCGTTGATGTCAGGCTGCGCAATATCGACCATGCCAGCCCTTACAACGTCACCTGTCACCTCGATGTCCACAACCTGCTATGGATTCGCAAGGCCAAGACGCTCACGGCATACGCTCTCAGCACATTCCGCCCCGTCGCCACCATTGCCATCGACAACAGCAGCGGCAGTTTTCTGCTCAATGGGCATCAGCTATGGGTCAGCGGTCCTGAAGGCCTGCGACTCTTCGATACTGCCCTACGCCGCTTCATGCCCTTGCCGCCGGTGCTTGAGCATCCGGCAATCAGCAATGATGTCGTGTCGCTGATCCATCCTTACGGCAAAGGCGACTTGCTGCTCAACACCTACCGCCACGGACTCTGGTTCTATGATCATCGCCAGCAGAAACTCGTCAACCAATCGGAAGAAGATTTCCCCTTCGAGGCTCCGGACTTCAACGTCACGCAGATCTATACCGACTCTCACGGCAACCTTTGGTTGGGTTCCGAAGGCCAGGGATTCAAAGTGGTGTATAGATATAAGGACATGTTCAATGCCGACACCCATCTCATTCGGGCTCTCAACCGACAAGACGTGAAGTCTGTAGCCGCTGACAACCAGCACCATCTCTGGATAGCAAGCAAGCAAAAAGGGCTCTGCGTCTACGACACGCAGACGCGGCAACTGACCAACCTGCAAACGGGCTACTCGCCGACCAACAGCGACAAATACGACATCTACAAAGTGTTTGTCGATCACAAACAGAGATTGTGGCTGCTGACCATGAGCGGAGTCAGCAAATGCCTCTACGACGGTCACCGCCTCAGTGTGCTCAAGACCTATCCTGTCTACATGCCCATGGAAATCACTGAAGACCACCGTGGCACGATATGGGTTTCGACGGCAGGATATTATGTTTGTGCCATCAATCCCGAGAACGACCATTATACATTGAAGCAAGTATTCCCGAAGACTTTCACCTTCATCCCCGGACTGCTCACGCTCCGCAATGGCGGCATCCTCCTTTCTGCCTTTGCCCAATCGCCCATGCTCATCGACAGACAAAGCCAGGAGTTGCGACGCTTCACGGTCAAACAAGAAGATGTCAAAGCCTGCATACGACGCAGCGTCTACATTCCGACGAAGAGCTTCCAAGACAGCAAAGGAAACATCTGGCTCGGCACGGTGACCAACGGACTGTTGCGCTACGATGCCCGCACCCACCGCATGACTGCAATCCAAGGACTGTCATGCGCTGACGTGTCGAGTATTGAGGAGGATCAGAGAGGCAACATCTGGGTGAGCACCATGGACGGACTCAACAAGGTGGATCCGCGCAACTACAGCATCACCATCTACCATGAGGCTGACGGCATCGGAGGCTTCCAGTTCAACGACAGAGCCTCCTGTCGCATGGCCGACGGCACGCTCGTCTTCGGCGGTACGCATGGACTTACGGTCTTCAACCCGATGAAGATAGTAGCCACCGGCTCGCCACGGCTGATGTTTGAAAACCTGAAAGTGCACAACAACATCGTCATCCCCGGCAAAGGACAGCCCATCAGCGAGAGCATGGAGACGGCGAAAGAGATCAGCCTTGGCTATCGCCAAAACAGCTTCTCCATATCTTTTGCCGCCATCGACTACAGCGACTTCAAACGCATACACTATTACTACCGTCTGGAAGGGCACGACAACATCTGGACAGACGCCGACGGCAACAACGAGGCTCACTACTCCAATCTGCCTTCGGGCAACTACACCTTCCACATAAAAATTGTAGGCAACGACTCTGACCGGCCATTGGCCGAGAACACCATCAAGGTGAGAATAGCTCCGGAACCTTGGAACACATGGTGGGCATGGTGCTTCTGTCTCTTAGCAGCGGCCGCCATCTACTGGTATGTGAGGAAAGCAAGAAAGCGCATCGAGAAAGAGAAGCGACTCGCCCTCAAAGCGGAAGAAGAGCGGGAGCAGGAGCAACGCATCAACAAGATGAACATGAGTTTCTTCGCAAATGTCTCACACGAGTTCCGAACACCTCTCACCATGATCGCCGGACCCGTGGAGCAACTGCGCAACAGCGGCGACATCCGACCACAAGATCATCGGCTCCTCGACATCGTGGCCAGAAGCGTCAACCGCATGCTACGTCTGGCCAACCAAATGCTCGACTTCAACAAACTCGAGAACGACACGCTACGACTGCATGTGGAACAAAAAGACATCATCGCAGAACTGCGCCGATACCTTGCCATCTTCACCATGAATGCTGAAGAGAAGGGCATCACGATCCGTACGCAAGGACTGGAAGGCAGCCTGACGATGTGGCTCGATGCCGACAAACTGGAGAAGATCTTCAACAACCTCATGTCCAACGCCATGAAGTTTACGCCACGTGGCGGTGCCATCGATGTCGTCTTCGACACGCTGGACAATGGCCACCGCATCTCACTCAGCATTGCTGACACAGGAAAAGGCATACCGCAAAGTGAACTGGAGAATATCTTCAAGCGCTATTATCAGCTCAACAACCAGTCGGAAGGCACCATCAACTGGGGATCAGGCATCGGACTCTACTATGCCCGGGAACTGGCACGGCTGCATCATGGCACGCTGTCGGCCAATAATCGCACGGACTGCACAGGGGCTCTTTTCACCCTGGTGTTGCCGACCGACGAAAGCGCTTACACCGAGGAGGAAAAGAAATCCCTGGAACCGGCTTACGCCGACATTCCCGCAAAGACACCGGCAAGCAACGTGGACGATGTCGCTGACGAGCAAGACGGTGAGGACAAACGGTCAAAGGTTCTCGTCGTGGATGACGATACCGAGGTGGTGCACTATCTGCGCACGCTGCTTGCTCCCGAATACAAAGTAATCTATTGCTTCGACGCAGAAAGTGCGTTGAAGGCGGCACGCGAAGAGGAACCCCAGCTTATCCTCAGCGACGTGGTCATGCCGGGCATGAGTGGTTATGAACTCTGCCACATGATCAAAGACGACTTACAGACCAGTCACATCCCCGTGATACTGGTCACTGCAAAGATAACGGACGAGAACAAAGTGGAAGGCCTCAACAGTGGCGCTGACGCCTACGTCACCAAGCCCTTTGCGCCTAAGGTGCTGCTGGCAATGATCAAATCGCTGCTCACCAATCGCGAACGGGTACGCACGATTCTCAACTCCACGACGGAAACCGACAAAGACGTGGAAGATGTGCTCTCGGCTCAAGACAAGCACTTCATGGATGAACTCTATCAAGTGATGGAAAAGGAAATGGCCAATGCTGAGCTCGACGTGAACAAGGCTACAGAGATGATGCATGTCTCGCGCACCAAACTCTACTACAAGGTGAAAGGACTCACAGGTGAGAGTCCCAGCACTTTCTTCAAAACCTATAAGCTCAATAAAGCTGCGGAACTGATCAAGGCCGGTGAGCACACCATATCGGAGATAGCCTTCATGACAGGCTTCAACACGCTCCCGCACTTCTCCACTTCCTTCAAGAAGCAGTTTGGCTGCACGCCGAGCGAATATGGCAAAAAGAAATATTGAGTACTCATTTATATATGTAATTACTACTCAACAGACATTAGTTGCTGCCCTATCTTATGAAGTCCGGCAACGATACGCTGACGCTGCTGTGCCCGCGGTTTTTTCAGACCATTGGCATAGTGGCTAAGCTGACGTTGGTTAACGCCTGAAGCCCGTGCAATGGCTGCCATGGTAGTATAGTCCTCACTGCAACGAAGCAAAGCCGCGGTACTTACCGGATGATAGACGAACTCATAATCACCATCGCGCAACCAGGCTGGTACTTCGTCACCGTCCTTTAACATGCCTTCTACATGGAACTCAAGAGTATCCTTTGCTTCTTTCTGAACCTCGCTCCACGTACGAGCCGTAAATACTACACCGCCTGGAATCATATCGCCAAATGATGCAGCAAAATTCCTGTTGCACCAATCTACATAAACATCTACCTTTACCATAGTATACACTCCTTTCCTAATTTCTATTTCCATCCTGCCTGTTTCCAAATGCTATTCAACAAGAATTGGCTTAACACTTCACTATTTTTGCCTCTGACCGTCACCTTCCCTTTCTTTGGGGGGTGCTTGAATTGTCGATGGTCACCCTTACAATAGCATTGGATCCAACCATCACTTTCCAAAAGACGAATAACTTCTATTACTTTATATCTTTTCATCTTTGGCTGTATCTTTACTCAATGTCACAAAGGTAGTAAAAATAATATTCTTATCCAAACTTTTTAAAGGAAATCTGTATTCAGCGAAACAAAACTAATCGAATACTATATGTAGTACTCCGCCGCATCGACGAGGCCGGCGCGGAGGGCATACTTCGTGGCCTCATGGACATTGTTCACACCGAGCTTGCGGAAGATGTTCTTACGATGGGTGTTGACAGTGTGGAAACTGGAAAAGCGCTTGGCAGCTATCTCCTTGGTGGTCATGCCAAGGGCAATGTCTTTGAGGATCTCCTGCTCGGTCTTGGTGAGGTTGACCGCCTCGGTGTTGTTGTCAGTGGACTGCTCCTCGATAAGTAACTCCATGGCATGCTGACAGATGAAGCGCTTGCCGTGCATCACGAAACGGAGGGCCTCACGAATCTCGGACAGCGGAGAGTCCTTCATGATGATACTGAACTGCTGTCCGTTGAGCATCACCATCTTCATGAATTCCGCACTGAGTTCCTCGCTGAAGAGCAGCCAGAGGGTCTTTGGAAAGCGCTGGCTGAGGATGAACATCTCACTGGCATCGTTGAAGTCAAAAAGATTGTAGTCGAGGACGACGATCTCTGCCGGGCTCTCCTTCAGCCTTTCGATCAGTCCGGCTTTGTCTTCTACATAACGTGGATCGTCCTGTCCCATTTCGTGGAGCAGGTACATCAGTCCCATGCGTGTGATGCCCTGCGGGTCAGCCAATATGATTTCCATTGCTATTCTCTCCGTTATCTTATTTCTTTTACCTTATGCTTACTTTTCGGTGCAAAAGTAACAATAATAATTAAAAACGCAAAGAAAGCTTCAACTAATTATAAAGAATCCCAATAAAAAGGTTGCCCAAAGCATAAAATCGGCATATACCAAGCGAGGATCTACTGCGAACATGCCGACAGCATGGTTATCGCATTTTTGGAAATAAGCCGATTAATCTTTACAAAAACACGTTCGCTTGAACCCGTGAAATAGAATTGTGAAAAAGGGCCTTTTACTTTCATCATTTCATTTTTGCTATATTTGAGAGAGGAAACAGCATCCTCTCGTTGCCATCTCGGTACTTTGATGCTATCAACAAGGTACTTTGACCAGGTCATCTCGGCTTCCTGACCAGGTCATCAAGGCACTTTGACAGGGTCAAAGTACCGAGATGACCGGAAATTCTATAGAGATTTTTGAGAGAAATCAGCGTTTTCATAGCATCAAAAAAGAAGAAGAACTATAATATACTGATTATCTGATACTTACAAAAACCACTCAATTTTCGCAAAAATCAGAGCGAGATAAGTCTTCGTCGAAAAAAATCGATTCTCAGAGGCGGAAAATTGTCAGTTTGCATGACAAACCTGAAATTTGAATCTCCAGCTCGCCATAAGGAGAACTCATATAACTCTCCCTTAGGATGAGGGAATGGAGACAGCGGTGAGTCGTAACTCGCAGAACGAAACAGAGCACTCAAGATCTTCCTAAATGGGGAGAACAAGAAGTAGCTTAGAACTCAAATCCCAGGTTGACCATCAGCCTCAGGTCGCGCTGTGGGCTGGCCCATCCCAGACTGGCACCGAGGGGACCAAACATCGTGCGATAGCAATAAGCGGCCAGCACGCCCCAGTCGCCCTTGTAGCGCAGGATGTCGGCAAGCCGGTCGTCGTGCTGTGACCATGCTCCACGAAGCAGAAGGAAGTTGTTGGTAGTGAGCTGATATTGCAGTTGCAGCTGAGCAGCCACATAATGGAGATCCGTCATCTCGATATGGTGGGCACCGGCAAAGGGGAGCTGTGTCTCGAGATAGTGCGAGAACCATGGACCGCCAAGGAACGTACGACGGACGGAAGGAATCTCTTTGCCGAAGAGCAGACGGCCGTAGAGCAGTGGCTGAAGAGTGAGCTGTGAGGACAGCGGCAACGAGATGCGCCAGTTGGCATTGACCTCGCTGAATCCCTTGTGATCGTTGTAACCCGTGAAGTTGTCCGTGAAATAAGCATACTCCGCCACGAAGCGGGCGCCACGCACGGGGAAGAGTCCCGCATTCTCACTGTTGTAGTGGAGCGCGGCATGATAGCTGAAGAAATGATCATCGGACGGTTTCTCGCTGTTGTTAGAGGAAGCGGCGAAGAGCACGGAGTGATAGTCATAACCGTCGAAGCGCAGCGCCACGTCCATGGTCATATTGCGCACATTGATGTTCATCATACTCACCCGAGCCTGATGATGGCCGAAGGTAGCGTTGAAGCTCTTGTCGCCATGGTGATAGAAGTCAAGGTCGTGATAGGCATAGGCATAGCCCACGCCGAGCTCCGTACCCCGTGGCAGGCGCCAACCGCCATAGAGCGAGCCTTTGTAGTTGCGGCCGAGCCGGACAACGGTACCCAGCCGTAACGGCTTTCGGCCAGAGCTCCACATACCAGCCAACTGCATGGCCACCTTCTCCTCATTGTCGAAGCGCACGCCTAAGTTTCCCTGCAACTCATCGGAGGGGTCTGTCGCTTTGTTTTCCGGCGCAGAGAAATTCAAGGGTGCCAATGCCTCGGCATGAGGCCAGAGACACGGTGCCAACCCGTTGCCGGTTATCCCCAAGCGATGCTTCAACGCGATGATCTCGTCCCAGTGGCGCATGGCTTCGTTCTCGCCGCGCCGGATGAGCGTGTCGATGGCAGCGGGAGTAAACGAAGCCGCATTATAGCCCCGCGTGTCCACACGGATGGCGATGTCGGTCAGTTTGAGGTTGTCGTCGTATTTGTTCTTACAGTTCACATCGACGATCTGTCCCAAGACCGCAGAGCCATGAACCAGGTCGTCAGCAGTCTTGGGCGGTCCCTGCACGGTGACACCGATGACATATTCGGCTCCCATCGTGCGTGCGATATCAGCCGGGTAATTGTTGCGCAGTCCACCGTCGACAAGGACGCGGTCACCCTTTTTCACGGGAGTGAAGACACCGGGGATGGACATGCTCGTACGCATTGCCTCGGCCAGGACTCCGCTATGGAAGTCATACTCTGTATTGTCGACGATGTTGGTCGCCACACAGGCAAAGCGTCGCGGCAAGCTATCGAAGCTCATCGAGTCGGTGTAACCGGCAGTGAGATGACGGAAGAGCCGCATCAGGTTCTTGCCTTCTATGACACCCGTCGCACCGGACAGATGGCTCTTACGCAAGCGCAATGTCTTGGAAAAGAAATAAGTCGACTGCAAGCGTCGGCCCTCCAAGTCTTCGGAAGAATAGACGGCACGGTCGCTCAGGAGGAAAGGCCAGTCCTGCCGCCGCACCAGTGAGTCGAGCTGCGTCGCTGACCACCCGACGGCATAGAGTCCCCCGACGATGCTGCCCATTGACGTACCCGTGACGATGTCGACAGGTATGCCCACCCGCTCCAGCACTTTCAACACACCGATATGCGCCATGCCTTTAGCGCCGCCACCGGAGAGCACCACCGCCACACGGGGTCGCTGACGCGACACCATTTGAGGAAGCGTGTCCGCAACGTCGGCAGAGCGAGAGGGGAACAACGGCGAGGCAAGCAGCTGACTGCAAGCTGCCAAGAGGAAAAGCAAGAGCGAAAAGAGTCTGTTCATAAGTGTGCAATCGTCTATTTTGTTGCAAATATAACCAAAAACTCGTTGAAAACCAAAATAAAGCTAAAAAGTTTTCTATGTCTCCCAAGAAGTCTATACCTTTGTAAATAAAATATATAACAAGCGCCATTTTTGTCCTTTGCATTGATTTGTTGCTAAGAAAGAGATTGACGCTTAACGTAGAGAAACGAATAGTATTTGTTAAATAGTATTTGTTATGAGATATGCAATTATAGCAGCCGGCGAAGGCTCACGACTGGCAGCTGAGGGCATCAGAGACCCCAAGCCTTTGGTACGTATCCACGGTGAGCGTCTCATCGACCGTCTGCTGCGCATCTTCATGGAGTACGACGCGGAGGAAATCTGCGTGATCTGCAACGGGCAGATGACCGCCGTGCAACAACATCTGCACGAAATCATCGACTATGGCCTGGAAGGACACGCCATCCCCCTGCGGCTGAAGGTGAAAAGTACTCCGAGCAGCATGCACTCCTTCTTTGAGTTGAGTCCAATGCTCGCCGACCAGCCTTTCGTGCTGACAACGGTGGACACGATCTTCCGCGAGGAAGAGTTCGGTGAATACATCCGGCAGTTTCAGGCCTACCTTCAGCAGGGCGGTGACGGACTGATGGGCGTCACCGACTACATCGACGACGAGAAGCCACTCTATGTCGGCACTGACCGGGAGATGCGCGTCACAGGATTTTACGACGACAACAGCCAGCACTGCACCTATATCAGCGGCGGCATCTATGGCCTGGCACCCAACGCCATCGACACGCTCCACCACTGCATGGAACTCGGCGAGAGCCGTATGCGCAACTTCCAACGGGGACTCATCCGCGACGGACGGCAGCTGAAGGCTTTCGCCTTCTCGAAGGTGCTCGACATCGACCACGCCACGGACATCAAGAAAGCTGAGGACTTTATCACCGGCAAACATGATTGAGCAAGAGGGAATCATCGCCGTGAGGCGGGCACCTCGCTTCTCGCCCAACTCGGTGGACCGCGACGACGCCATCCTGCACGCTGTTTGCGAAGAGCTGCAACAGAAGCTGTCACTCACGAATCCCATCCTCGTCATCGACGAGGACGACTTCGCAAAGATACCAACAAAGGCAAGGGTCTATGTGACCATGGCGCGGTCTGCGGCGGCCTTACTGGCCTTAGGACGAAAGACAAAAGAGGGAGCGCTGTGCGTCAACAGCGTGACGGGTGTCAGCCACTGCCAACGGACATTGCTGACGACACTCATGCGTGAGCACCATATCCCCATGCCCGCAGAACGAGGTGAAAACGGCACTTGGCTGAAACGGGGCGACGCCGCCGCACAGAGCAAAGGCGACGTGGTGTTCTGCCCTGACCAAGAAGCTCTCGCGAAGGCTATTGCCGGTTTCAAGGCGCGCGGCATCAGTGAGTATGTGACCAGCGCCCATGTCGTGGGCGACCTGGTGAAGTTCTACGGTGTCGGCCGTCGCTTCTTCCGCTACTACTACCCCACCGACGACGGCTTCAGCAAGTTCGGCGACGAGCAGCGCAACGGCGCGGCACGGCACTACCCCTTCGACGAAGACGCCCTGCGCAAGGATGCTTTCCGTCTGGCTGAGCTCACGGGAGCGACGGCCTACGGCGGAGATGCGATCATCGACGAGCGGGGACAGTACTTCTTCATCGACTTCAACGACTGGCCGAGTTTCTCGCGCTGTCGGGGGGAGGCGGCAAAAGCTATCGCCGAGGAGGTGATGGAACAATGCCATGAGGCGCTGAAGTAGCCAAGCACCACGAGGTTTCAAGAAATAAGAACAAGAGAAAAGAAAGAATATAAATATAAGACATGTCTACATTTAAGGAACTCTTACAAGCATCTTTTAAATCCAATGATACAGAGGAATGGCTCGATGTGCACTTCACTCGTCCCGTCGGACTGGTGTTTGCGCTCTTCTGGAATAAACTCGGCGTGCATCCCAACGCCATCACCATCCTGAGCATCTTCCTCGGTGCAGCTGCCGGATGTATGTTCTACTACACCGACCTGCCGCACAACATCCTTGGCGTGGTCTTGCTGATGCTGGCCAACTTCTGTGACTCCACCGACGGACAGATGGCACGCCTGACCGGAAAGAAGACACTCGTAGGCCGTGTGCTCGACGGCGCGTCGGGCGACGTGTGGTTTTTCTTCATCTACGTAGCTCTCTGCTTCCGCATGATGGGACAATATATCCCCGGCACACATCTGCATTGGAGCATCTGGATATGGGCCATGGCAATCATCGCCGGTTTCATGAGCCACTCACCGCAGAGTTCATTGGCAGACTACTACCGTCAGATCCACCTCTTCTTCCTCAAAGGCAAGGCGGGATCGGAACTCGACAACTATGCGCAGCAGCGTGCCGTCTACGAGAATACACCGAAGAACAAGTTATTCGCCCGGGCGTTTTACCGTATCTATGCCAACTATTGCAAGAGTCAGGAACAGCGCACACCGAAGTTCCAGCGGTTCTTCAAGAAATGGAAAGAGGCACAGGCAACCATCGACCCGCAGAAACGGGAGACGCTGAAGACGGAGTTCCTCAATGGCAGCCGTCCACTCATGCCGATGACCAACGCGCTGACGTTCAACGTGCGCGCCATCACCTTATATATATGTTGCTTGATCAACATGCCATGGATCTATCTCCTGGTGGAGATCATTCCGCTCAACATGCTCTATATTCACATGCATAAGCGCCACGAGACGCTTTGTGAGCGGCTGACAGAGAAACTGTAAGCATCCATGATATTCAAGATATTCAAACAATAGGTATTAAGAACAATGACAATGATTAAAGGATATATCTTCGACTACGGTGCGACTCTTGACACCGCCGGCTGCCACTGGGGACAAATGCTTTGGCACGCCTACCGGCGGCAGCAGGTGCCTGTGACCGAACAGCAGTTTCGCGACGCTTATGTCTACGGCGAGCGCACGCTGGGCAACAACCCGATCATCCAACCCGACTATACATTCTACAAGACGCTGCAGGTAAAAATCCGTCTGGAGATGGAACAACTCTGTACGTCCGGCGCCTGGGATGCCGACGAGGAGATGTTCCGCAAGAAGCACGATGCCGTGTTGGAGGACGTCTATGACAAGGTGAAAACGATCACCGCACATAGCCGTGAGGTGCTCGCCGTGCTCCACAAGCGCTATCCGATGGTGCTCGTGAGCAACTTCTATGGCAACATCGCCACGGTACTCAAGGAGTTTGGTCTTGACATCTTCTTCAAGAGCATCGTGGAGTCGGCAGAGGTGGGCATACGCAAGCCCAACCCGCGTATCTTCACGATTGGCGTGGAGCGACTGGGACTGAAGCCTGAGGAGGTGGTCGTCGTGGGCGACAGCTTCTACAAGGACATCGAGCCCGCACTCGCCGCCGGCTGCCACGCCATCTGGATGAAAGGTGAGGGGTGGACAAAGAAAGAATACGACGAAAGCATTCCCGACAAGGTCATCACTGACTTGGAAGAACTCATCAATGCTGAATGAAAAATTACTCAATGTTGAATGATTCGCATACACATCAAAGATTGCAAGGATAACAATTAAGGATATAAAATAGGTATTAACAGACAAAAATACAATGAAACTATATAGCAACCATACACACGCCAAGCAGAGCGCCAAGGGGCGGAGCAGACATTTCACTCCCCTCTCCCTCGGAGAGGGGCGAGGGGGTGAGGCTGTGTGGGGGAAGGCCCTTCTATCTCTTCTCTTCCTCCTCTTCTTCTCCCTTACCACCCACGCCCAGATCCATGGTGTGGTCATCGACGCTGAGAAGGGCGACACGATCCTCTACCCCAGTGCCACCTACCGCGGTCATCACATCGCCGTGAGCGGCAATGCCATGGGCGAATATTCCATCGAGCGCCACAACGGATGGCAGCTTACCTTCACCGCCGTGGGCTACAAGCCGAGGACCATTACCATCAACGCTTCTACGCCCGGGGTGCTCAACGTGAAGCTGAAACCCGACACACGACAGCTCGCAGAGGTCGTCGTGAAGTCGAAACGTGCCCATTACTCGAGAAAAAACAACCCCGCAGTGGAACTGATGAAGCGTGTCATCGCCGCCAAGAAGCGCACCAATCTCGAAAACCACGACTATCTGAGCTATACCAAATATCAGAAGCTCACGCTCGCCATCAACGACATCACACCGGCCGACATCGATTCGGGATTCATCGGTAAGCATAAGTGGCTGCTCGACCAAGTGGAGACAAGCTCCTACAACGGTAAGCTGATCCTGCCGCTCACCGTCGACGAGACTGTCACACAACATCTCTACCGCAAGGATCCGAAGGCGGAGAAAGACATCATCATGGGCCAGAGCTCCACGGGAGTCAACCAACTGATCCAAACCGGTGACATCATGACCGTGGCTATGAAGGATGTGTTCACCGACGTGGACATCTACGACGACCAGGTGCGTCTGCTGCAATATCCTTTTACCTCGCCGATCGGTAAGGATGCGATCGCCTTCTACCGCTACTACATCGAGGACACGGTGTATGTCGACCACGACCTGTGCTACCACCTGCAGTTCATCCCCAACAACCAGCAGGACTTTGGCTTCCGCGGTGAGCTGTATATCCTCGCCGACTCGTCGCTTCACGTCAAGCGATGCAACCTCACCATCCCGAAACGCAGCGACGTCAACTTCGTGGAGAACCTGCAAATCCAGCAGGAATACAGACGACTGCCCAACGGTGAGTGGGCGCTGAGTGCCGACGACATGACCGTGGAGATGAAGGTGGCGAAGTTCCTGAGCAAGGCGCTCATCACGCGAACGACACGATTGAGCGATTATGAATTCCAGCCACTGGCCAAGCAGCTCTTCAAAGGTAAGGCAAAGATAAAACGGGAGGCGGACTCACAGATGCGTGACGAGGCTTTCTGGAACAAATACCGAACGGTGGAACTCACGAAGAGCGAGAGTTCCATGAGTGCTTTCGTGCACCGCATTGAACAGATCAAAGGTTTTAAGTATATCATCTTCGGCGCCAAGGCGTTCATCGAGAACTTCGTGGAGACCGGCGACGAGAACCATCCGAGTAAGTTTGACTTCGGACCGGTCAACACGCTCATCACCAAGAACTTCATCGACGGATACCGCACACGTATCAGCGGACAGACCACTGCCAACCTCAACAAGCACTGGTTCTTCCAAGGCTACTACGCCCACGGTTTCCACTCGAAGAAGAACTACTACGACGCTATGCTGACTTACTCACTGAACAAAAAGGACTATCTGCCACGCGAGTTTCCCAAGCGCACGGTTTCCTTCGAGTCGACCTACGACATCATGTCGCCGTCAGATAAGTTCATGCAGACTGACAAGGATAACGTGTTCACTGCCTTCAAATGGGCGAAGGTCGACAAGATGATGTTCTACAACCGCCAGCAACTGAAGTTTGAATACGAACAAGAATGGGGGCTGAAGACCACATTCGGACTGAAGACAGAGGAGAACGAGGCTGCAGGCGCACTTTCTTTTAACCCGATCAACAGTGGTTTCATCTACGACACACCGGAAGGCACGCCCGTCGGAGACCTCATCCACAATGGTAAGATTCGTACTACCGAGCTCAGCCTGCAATTTCAGCTGGCGCCCGGGCGCACCTATATCAACACCAAGCAGCGTCGGGTGCCCATCAACCTCGACGCACCCGTGTTCACCATCGGACACACGATGGGATTGAAAGACGTGCTCGGCGGCGATTATAAATACAACTTCACCGAAGCCAGTATCTATAAACGTTTCTGGATGAACAGCTGGGGTAAGATCGATGTCAACGTCAAGGCAGGTGCACAATGGAACCGGGTGCCCTACCCGTTGCTGATCATGCCGGCTGCCAACCTGAGCTATATCATTGAGGACGAGACATTTAATTTGATCAACAACATGGAGTTCCTCAACGACCGCTACGCCAGTATCGATGCCAGCTGGGATCTCAACGGCAAGATCTTCAACCGCATACCCTTGCTGAAGAAGCTCAAGTGGCGCGAGTATCTCGGCGTGAAAGCGCTTTGGGGTAAGCTTACCGACAAGAACAATCCCTATCTGGCGCAGAACGAAAACTCTTCCGTACTCATGCAGTTCCCCGAGGGTTGCTACATCATGGATCCGCATAAGCCTTACGTGGAGCTCATCGCCGGCGTGCACAACATCTTCAAGCTCCTGCACGTGGAGTATGTCCACCGCTGCAACTACAACGAGTTGCCGACGGCGCATAAGAATGGCATCAGGTTGATGATGAGGTTGACGTTCTAAGGGACTACACCTTATTATATAAAGGACACCTTATTTATATAGGGTACACCTTATTATATATAGGACACTCTGATTATATATAGGACACTCTGACCGACTGACAATACCAAACATCTATGAAGAAAATACGATTTGCAATCTTTGCCATGCTGACCTTCTCTTCCACTTGCCGGGCAGTTAGCACACTGCCCGTTGAGGGAGAATGGGTGAAGCCGTCCAATCCATTGATTCAGTATATCGGACGCATCAACGACAGTAACTCCGACCAGCCGACATTCAACTGGCCGGGCATTGAGATCCGCGCACGCTTCCAAGGCACGTCATTGCGCATGGTGGCTAAGCCTAAGAGCGGCTACTTCATGTGCACCATCGATAACAGCACACCATTCAAGGTGGCATTCAACAGTGAGCGTGACTCTGTCGTTCAACTTGCTGCCGCGCTGCCGCAAGGTGAGCACAGCGTCAGACTGATGTATGCCATCGAGGGGCTTGACCGTCATGCCGTCTTCCGTGGCTTTATCCTCGACAAGGGCTGCAAGTTCGTTACTCCTGTCCCGCTGCCGAAGCGCAAGATAGAGTTCATCGGCAACTCCATCACCTGTGGCTATGGCGTGGAAGATACTTCGGGGGCTGATCACTATCTCGACGAGACCGAGAATCACTGGCTCAGCTACGCCACACTGACCTCTGAAGCACTGGGCGCACAACACTTCTCTATTTCACGCAGCGGTATTGGTGCCTACCGCAACTACGCAGGACCGACCACAGGGTCGCCCGATGCCATGCCACAAATGTATGACCTCACACTCTACCACGACAGCACACAACTATGGAGCTTCAAGCGCTGGACTCCGGACGTGGTCTGCATCAACCTCGGAACGAACGACTTCTCTACTCCAGGCTACGACGCCGCCCTTTATGAGAAATCCTATCTCGGACTCGTACGTCACGTCAGGAGCTGCTATCCACAGGCCTTCATCGTATTGTTGAGTGGCCCCATGTTGCCAGCAGAGACCAACGCGATCGTCAAGAAAGCACTCGACAACATCAAGAAGACGCTCACCAAGAAAGGCGACAAGCGCATCTATCGCTTCGACTTCACACCGCAGGACGGAAGTCTCGGCTATGGCGCAGATTATCATCCAAGCAAAGCACAGCACCAGAAGATGGCTGCAGAACTCACACAATTCCTAAAAGAGAACATCTTCAGGGACTAAGACACAAAGTTGTTTGTTACGGATAATTGGCACCTCAATAAGGGAGAAGCAGCCATAGGAAACGACAACGTTGGGAAGAGCAATGAACTCTCCCAACGCCGTTTTATAAGAAATATTGTAGTTGGAGTGTTAAAAATTTGGCACTCTAATAGATTTTTACTAACTTTGCCTATGAACAATAACATTAAACAAAGAAAGCCTATCGATAATACATTTACTTAATTAAAAGCATTAAGAAATGGAACAGCTCAAGACTATGACCGACGAACAGTTGGCCATTAAATACATGGAGGGCAATAATCAGGCTTTCGACATCTTGTTGTCGCGCAATCAGAACAAGTTGTTTGCCTACATCCTTTTTGTTGTCCACGACGAGGGCTTGGCAAATGATGTCTTCCAAGAGACTTTTGTCAAGATCATCGTGAAATTGCAAAACAGACTCTATGAACCATCGGGACAGTTCGCGGCATGGTGTATGCGCATCGCTCACAATGTGATCATGGATACCTTCCGCCGACAGAAAGCACGCCATATCGTGGAGCCTAACGAGGACAATGACCTCGGGAAACTGCGCCATAAGCAGGTTTGGGAAGGCAATGTCGAGGGACGATACGTTAATGAGCAGGTGCTCAGAGACGTAAAAACACTCATGGACAAACTCCCTGATCCACAGCGCGAGGTAGTCTTCATGCGTTTCTACCAGCAGATGTCCTTCAAAGAGATCGCTGATGCCACACAAGTGAGCATCAATACGGCACTCGGCCGCATGCGCTACGCAGTGCTGAACATGAGAAAGATGGCGAAGAAAAATGGAATCGTGTTGGAAATAGAATAGAAGCAGGGTTCATCATGCCCCTTGCTGCAAGCGGCAAGAGACATAAGCGACAGCGTGGCCAGACGTAGGCTCTGTTCGTCACGATATTATCGTGACACTCCCTCACAAAGACACCTGCCAACCACACGCGCAAGAGGTCTATAGGGAGCTTGCCAAGGCTGAGATCACCTTTTCCGGCTCCTTTGCTTTAAACACATAGCTTCCGCTGACTAATACATCCACACCGGCGCGCTTGAGCTTCGGCGCCGTCTCAGCATTCACGCCACCATCCACTTCGATGAGCGCATGTGAGCCGCTGTCCTTGATCAGCTGCTTCAGTCTACCAATCTTCTGGTACGTGTTCTCTATGAATTTCTGACCGCCGAAACCAGGGTTGACACTCATCAACAACACCATGTCAACATCCTGGATGCAGTCTTCCAGCATACAAACTGGTGTAGACGGGTTCAGCGTCACACCTGCCTTCATACCTTCTTCATGAATCTCGTGAATGGTACGGTTGAGATGTCTACATGCCTCATAGTGAACATTCATCATCATAGCACCGAGCTTTGCCGTACGAGTGATATAACGCTCAGGCTGTACGATCATCAAGTGCACGTCAAGCGGTTTCGTACAAATACGCTTCACAGCTTCTAACACCGGAAAGCCAAAAGATATATTAGGAACGAAGACGCCATCCATCACATCGCAGTGCAACCAATCGGCCTCACTGCGGTTCATCATATCTATCTCAGCCTGCAGATTGGTGAAGTCAGCTGCAAGCAACGATGGAGAAACTAATGTTTTCATATTGCTTTATCGGTTTTGATCCGTCATCAGTTCATACAATGAACAGCCACTTCCGAAGTACGCCTGTCGATACGATAGGTGTGAGCAATCTGTCGAATAATATACAACGACAACTCTGAAGGTACACATTCTTTGAGAGTAGAATACTTCATAGGCGGACATAATTAATAATTGTACTAATAAACTTATAACGGAAACATCTGCCCTTTATTATAAAGGGGCAAGAAAAAAGGCTGTGGGAAAGATGCTTCCCACAGCCTAATTTATCTTTGTATGTCTCTATTCTGCCAGAGTTACTGCATCACCGACGCAGCCTGGATCCAGTCGTAGACATAGCTGCAAACACCAAAGGCGATGATGCCCAGCGTACAGAGAGCCAGTGCCAGCTTCGTGTTGACATGAGCACGGAAGGTCGGCAGCGGATTCTCGTTGTGTTTGATGAACATAGCCTTGACGATGAGCAGATAGTAGTACAAGCTCACCACCGTGTTAACCAAGGCGATGAAGACCACTGCATAGATGGCAGCACCGATGGTCGTAGTGACCTGTGCGCCGTTGGCAGCTGCCATGAACACGAAGAACTTCGAGAACATTCCGGCGAACGGAGGAATACCACCCAGGGAGAACAGTGCCAGCGTCATGAGGAAAGCCAGACGCGGATTGGTCTTATAGAAACCGTTGTAGGCATCCATGCTCACCACACCACCGTTGTGCTCCTCTACGGAAGAGATAATGGAGAAGACGGCGAGGTTGGCTACTACGTAAATGAGTACATAGTAAGACAGAGCCGTCACACCCATAGCAGAGTCGCCCAGCACAGCCAGCATGATGTAACCGGCCTGAGAGATGGAGCTGAACGCCATGAAGCGCTTCAGATCTTTCTGATGGATAGCAAAGAGGTTGGCGATGGTGATAGACAGCACGATGACGATCATCAGCATATACTGCCAGTACTCTACCATCGGGGCGAAGACCTTCATCAGGATGGAGCACAGCGCAAAGGCAGCCGCACCCTTAGAGATGACACTCAGATAACCACTGACATTGGTCGGTGCACCCTGATAGGTATCTGCCGTCCAGAAGTGGAAAGGAACCAGAGAAATCTTGAAGCCAAGACCACTGAAGAAGAAGACCATGCCCATGACAGCCAAAGGAGTAGCACTGATGTTCTTCACAACATCGTCGAAGTAGAGTGTTCCTGTAGCGCCATAAAGGAAGCTGATACCGTAGATCATCACACCACTGGAGAATGTGGCGGTGAGGATGAACTTAGCACCGGCCTCTGCACTGTGGTGACGGTACTTGTCGAAAGCGACGAGGCAGGCCATCGGCACGGATGCCATCTCAAGACCGAGGAAAAACAACAGGAAGTGGTTGGCACTTACCATCATATTCATACCGAGCAGTGTGGAGATGACGAGCTCATAGAACTCACCCTCCTTGAAGTTGGTATCAGGACGCTGCAACCACTCACGCGACTGGATGAGGACGATAAGTGTACCGAAGGAAAGGATCGTCTTGATGACGCCCACGCTTGGATTGGTCATATACATACCGCCAAAGGCAGTAGCAGAGGCTGTCGGGAAGATGTTGATGAAGACATGAGCCAGCATCAGCACACACACCAACGGGTTGAACCAGCTGCGCACCTTACTCTCGCCGGAGCGGGGAGCCGTAAACAGGTCGGCAAGGAATACGATCAGCAGGATGGCCGTCAGCGTGGCCTCCGGAATCATATTAAGAAATTGACTATAATCTATATTCATAACTTTATTCTCTTTACTTAATCGTATTACATGCCAGCGACAATACCTGCGCTAAGGATATGATGCAACATAGGAGCCATGGCATCATTGATGATGTCCTGTGCCCACAGTGGAGCCAGACCCAAGCCGGCCACGCAGAAGATCAGACCGCCCACTGCGATGCGCTCGTCCCAAGAGGCATCAGAGAGCTTGTAATAAGCCTGGTCGGGAACCTGCTGATACAGGATCTTACCGACAACACGCAGGATATACACAGCAGTGATGACGATAGAGGTACAAGCAATGATGGTGCAGGTGCGGTGGAACAGATCGGGATTCTCAAAAGAACCGACGAAGATGTTCATCTCAGCTACGAAGCCAGAGAAGCCCGGAAGACCGAGGTTGGCCAAACCGGCAACAACATAAGCAACAGCCAGGAAAGGCATGATCTTCATCAAACCGCCCAGACGACGCACGTCACGTGTTCCGCAACGATGATAGATCATACCGATGACAGCAAAGAAGAGAGCCGTCATCAGACCGTGAGAGAGCATCTGCAGGATAGCACCCGTGCAAGCTGTCTGCGTCATCATCAGCAGGGCGAAGAGCACCATACCGCAGTGCGACACGGAAGAGTAAGCGTTGATATACTTCAAGTCGGTCTGCACACAAGCGGAGAGCGCTCCATAGACCACAGAGATAGTGGTAAGGATCAGGAAGATCCAAGAGAGCTGGTGAGCTGCCTGGGGCAACAGATACATGGCAATGCGGAAACAACCATAACCTCCGAGCTTCATCAGCACACCGGCATGGAGCATAGACACAGCCGTTGGGGCTGAAGCATGACCGTCGGGAGACCAAGTATGGAACGGGAACAGCGCACCGAGGACACCAAAACCGATGAAGATGAACGGGAAGAAGATCTTCTGGATGAAAGCCGGAATGGCATTGGAAGCAGCGATCTCCACGACCGACATGGTATAGGTACCGCTGTACTGTCCGTTGAAAAAGTAGATGCCAAGGATGCCGAGGATGAGCAGAGCGGAACCACCCATGAGCATCAGGGTCAGTTTCATGGCACTGTACTCCTTAGGACCTGTACCCCACACACCAATGAGCAGGTACATAGGAATCAGAGCGACCTCGTAGAACATGAACATGGTGAAGAGGTCCTCAGAAATAAAGAAGCCAAACACACCGGTAGACAACAAGGTGAACCAGAGGAAGTACTCCTTCTGCATGGGGTGCTGCTGCCAAGAGGCAAAGGTACCGGTGAAGACGATGATAGCAGAAAGCAGGATCATCACCACCGAGATGCCGTCCACGCCCGTGCGATAGAAGATATGCAGAGGCTTGAACCAAGGGATGGCGTCGCCGAAGAGGAAGGGGAACTTCTCTGCCGGCATGGTCTCGCGCGCCTCGAGGAAGGCGAATACCAAATAGATGGCAAGGGCGAGAAGAGCCGTAGAGCCTACGACCATGACGCCACGCACCTGACTGTCGTTGCGAGCCAGCCACAGGGCAAGCAACATCAGAATAGGTATAACGACGAATAACGTTAAAAATGTCATTTTCTTATTTCAGTCTAAGTGAATGTTTCGGTGTTGTTAAATGCAAAGCAGAATCAGCGTCAGCGCCACACTACCGGTAAGGAACCAAATAGCATACTGACGGACATCGCCACTCTGCCACGGACGGATGGTCTCGCCGGCTTCCTGTGTTGCCCATGCCGAGAAGTTGAACATGCCGTCGATAACATGACGGTCGAACCAGGCGATAGGAACAGAGAAGCAGCCGAAGACGATCTTATGAGTGAAGAACTGCCAGGCATCATCGATGTAGAAGCGGTTGAGGGCAGCCTTGTGAAGTTTCGGCATACGGCGCTCGAGCATGTCGGGCACAGGGTTCTTGCCACTGGCATACATCCAAGTGGCAAGGGCAAAGCCGATGGTGGCCACAGCCAGAGAGCACCAGGCTGTCATGCCGAAATGGAAGCTCTGCAAAGGAATATCCTCACTCAGACCATTGGCCGACACGAAATGACCGAAAGGAATCCAACCAGCCACGCAGCTGATGATAGCCAGGAACACCAGCGGACCCCACATGATGAAGGGAACCTCAGCCGGACGACGGCGGTGCCCGGAATCAGCCTCGTAGTAGGAGTTGCCCCAGAAGATGACATAATAGAGACGGAACATGTAGAAGGCGGTCATACCCGAGACGAGTGTCATGAACCAACCCATGTAGGGAGAGAAGTGGAAGCAAGCGTCCACGATCTCATCCTTAGAGAAGAAACCAGCCAACGGCCAGAAACCGCTGATGGCAATCGTTCCGATGAGGAAGCAGATATTGGTGATAGGCATATACTTGTGCAGACCACCCATGTACTCCTTGAAGTTGCTGCCGATGATGACAATGATAGCACCGGAGCAGAGGAAGAGCAGCGCCTTGAACATGGCGTGGGTGAAGAGGTGGAACATGCTGGCCATATAGCCGACACTTCCCTCGCCTTCCATCGACGTGCAAACGCCGAGAGCCACGAGCATGTAAGCAATCTGTGAGATGGTTGAGAAGGCCAGACCACGCTTGATATCACGCTGGCAGCAAGCTACGGCAGCTGCATAGAAAGCTGTGAAAGCTGCGATGTAAGCAACATAGTGGAGTGTGTTCGGAGCGTACTGAATCCAGATGGGGAACAGGCTGGCAACCTGATAGACGCCGGCGACAACCATCGTAGCGGCGTGGATCAAGGCACTGACAGGTGTAGGACCCTCCATAGCGTCGGGCAACCAAATGTGCAAGGGGAACATAGCACTCTTACCGGCACCACCGATGAACATCAGGAACAGTGCGGTAGGCATGATCCAGGTAGCGTGAGGCAGACGGCCTGCCAAAGAAGGATCAGCGTTGAGGTCGTAGTTGAACGTTCCCACATAGTAGCTGAAGAACAGGATACCGATGAGGAAGAACAAGTCGGCGAAACGTGTGACGATGAAAGCCTTCTTAGAAGCGTGCACGGCAGCATGCTTGGGATAGTAGAAGCCGATGAGCAGGTAAGAGCACACACCCACGAGCTCCCAGAAGAGATACATCTGGAAGATGTTGGTAGCCACTACCAGTCCGAGCATACTCATGGTGAAGAGCGACAGGAAAGCATAGAAGCGCTGGAAACCTTTCTCGTAGCCTTCCTTCTTATAGTTCTCGTCGCGCTCAGCCATATAGCCGAAGCTATAGATGTGAACCATCATACTCACGGTGGTGATGACGATGAGCATCATCACGCTGATAGGTGTCAGACGGAAACCGATGTTAAACGTCAGAGCCTCGGTAAACTTCAGCCAAGTGAAATTAAACACGGTCACGGTCGGATAGAGTCCCGTGGCGGCATCACGTCCCACGGCGAAGAAATATTCGTAAGCGGTGTACAGGCTCATGCACCACAGCACAGCCAGGACAGCCGTACCGATCATGCCCGCAACCGGTTTTTTCATCTTCATGCCAAGGAGTCCGAGCAAGAGAAAGCTCAGGAAAGGCAGAAGCAGTATCAAGAATGAATAACTGTATTGCATGGTTCGTTTAGAATTTCATGTTTTCAATACTGTTCACCTGGTCACTGTGATAGTTGCGGTAAACATTGATGATGATGGCCAATGCCACAGCGGTCTCGGCAGCGCTGATGCCCATGGAGAACAGCGTGAAGAAAACGCCCTCGAACTGTCCGGGGAACAGGATGCGGTTGAACACCGCGAAGTTCAGGTCAGCCGAATTGAGTACCAGCTCAATGGAGATGAGCATGGCGATCAGGTTGCGGTGAGTGACGAAGCCAAACACGCCGATGAAGAACAGCAGTGTGCTCAGCGCGAGATAACATTGTACTGGAATCATTTCTTGTCCTCCTTTCTTGCGATCATAATGCCACCGATGATACATGCCAACAAGAAGAGAGAGATGAACTCAAACGGCAACACATATTCATATTTACCAGAACCGACAAGTGCCTTGCCGATCTGCGACATCGGCACCTCCACGTCGGCGACACTGCAGGCAGCGTCAATAAACTTATTCTTCAGAAGCACCGCAGCCACAGTAGCCAGTCCCACGAGCGAGATGAGCGCGCCCTGCACGACCCGCACGCCCTTGAAGCGGCTGTAGAGGTTCTGCAGCGTACGCTTGCTGACGAGTGAGATGGCGAAGATGTACAGGATGGTGATACCACCGGCATAGATGGAGATCTGCGCGGCACCTAAATAGGTGTAGTCGAGCAGGAAGTAGATGCCGGCAATGCCGAACAGCACGAACAACAGGTACGTGGCGGCACGCATAATGCTGCGGGTGAACACCGACAGCACGGCTGAGCCAAGGATGACTACAGCCAAGATGCAAAACATTACGATATTAGCCATTGTCTTTACTTGGTTTTGGTGTTAAACTCTCCAATCTTCAGAGGTGCGCCGCCATCGATAAGGTTGGGCAGGCTGCCTCCTTTATATACCTCCTTGTCGAGGTGCATGACGAGTTTGCTACGGTCAAAGACTGCGTTCTCGAAGTCATTCGTGAAGTGGATAGCATCGAAGTTGCAGGCGTTGACGCAGAGCTCACAGAACATGCAGTCGCCTAAGTCGTACTGATAGTCATCGAGCACCTTATGCTTCTTCCCCGTCTCAGGATCTGTCTCCATGTGGGAAGTGATCTTGATGGTGTCGTTGGGGCATGCTTTCTCGCACATGGTACATGCCGTGCACTTGTAGTCGCCTATCTTCAGACCGCGTTTCACGGCCTGCGGATCCTCGGGATCCTCCACGCGCTTAAACACGAGACGTCCGCGGTGACGGGCAGCCACATGGAGCGTGGTCTTGCGGTTCTCGGGATACTGCTCCGTTGACTTCGGGGTGAAGTACTCCTTCATGGTCACCTTCAATCCCGTGGTCAATGTCTTCACAGCATTCTTAATGCCGCCGAAATATGATTGATTTGACATTTCTATATATTATTAAAGAGTAAGTCCAAGAGCCACACATGCGGTCATCACCACGAGAGTGAGAAGCATCAGCGGCATGAGATATTTCCACTCGAGCTGCAGGATATGGTCAATGCGCAGACGGGGGAAAGTCCAGCGGGCCCACATGAGCACCCAGATGACCACGAGCATCTTACCACCGAACCAGACGAAGCCGGGGATATAGTTCATCACGTTGTCGAAACCGGCAACACCGATGTTCAGCGGTGCCCAGCCACCCAGGAAGACTGTGGCAGCGAGTCCGGCGATGACCACGAGATTGAGGTACTCAGCCAAATAGAAGTAGCCGAAGCCCATACCGGAGTACTCAGTGTGGTAACCGGCAGTCAGCTCACTCTCAGCCTCAGCCAAGTCGAACGGACCACGGTTGGCCTCTGCGTTACCGGCGATCAAGAAAACGATGAAAGCGACGATGGCAGGGATGTGTCCCTGAATGATCAGCCATTTCCAAGGACCTGTCTGTGCCTCGATGATGCCGCTGAGCTGCATAGTGCCGCAAAGCACCACTGCCGTGACCATGCACAGACCGAGACTCATCTCGTATGAGATCATCTGCACGGCTCCACGCATGGCAGAGATAACAGAATACTTGTTGTTGGAGCCCCATCCCGAAAGGATGATGCCGAGGATACCGATGCTGCTGATGGCGGTGACCATAAACACGCCGACATTGAAGTCGAGCACGGCAGCGCCTTTGTTCCAAGGGAGGAACGAGAAGGTGCCCACCGAAGCGATGATGGTCAGAAACGGTGCCAGCGCATACAAGAACTTGTCAGAGCGATCAACGCCGAAGATCTCCTTGATAAGCATCTTCAGCACGTCGGCCACCACCTGCACAGACCCCCAGGGACCCACACGCATAGGGCCGAGACGGCACTGGAAGAAAGCACAGACTTTACGCTCGAAATATATCATGAACATGGCGATGAGGGCATAGAGCGTCAGCACGATCAGACCCACCACGACACATTCAATGAGGATTGTCCAAAAGTCCCCCAACCCGCATGTCTGTCGGAGGAGATTGTCAAACCACTGTGTTACTACTGTGAAATCAAACATATTTTAGTAATGTTGAATGTTAAATGTTGAATGTTGAATGACTTGCTTCGCAATGTTGAATGTTCAATGTTGAGTGTTGAAAGATACATTCATCATTCCAAATTCATCATTCATCATTCTTATTATCTATCCAGATCCGGGATCACGAAGTCGATGGAAGCACCGGTAGCGATCAGGTCAGCGATCTTCTCACCACGCAGCATCTTATCGAAAGCGCCGGCAAGCGTCAAGCCCATCGGACGCATCTTCACACGATAAGGACTCTTGTCACCACGGCTGTCGAGGTAGACGCCAAACTCACCGGCACCGCCCTCCACAGAGAACCACCACTGGCCCTCAGGCACCTTGATGATCGGCTTCTGTTTGATGTAGAAGTCACCCTCAGGGATGTTGTCGATGAGCTGCTCGATGATGTTCAAACTCTGATAGATCTCGTTGATGTGGATCATGTAGCGGTCCATGGAATCGCAGTTGGTACCAAGGATCTGCTCAAAGTTCACCTTGCCGTAGAGATCGTAAGGATGATTCTTGCGGACATCGTTCTTCCACCCGGCGGCACGTCCGGCAGGACCGGTAACGCCATAGTTGATACAATCCTCAAGATTCATGTAGCCTACGCCTTCGAGACGCTGGTGGGTGATGACGTTGTCACCGAAGACATCGAGATACTCCTGTACGAAAGGACGGAGATATTTGCAGAGTGTCTTGGTGTTCTCCACGAAATGCGGGTCGATATCGGCCTGCAGACCACCTATTCTATAATAGTTCTGAATGAGTCGTCCGCCCGTAGTCTCCTCCATGACGTTGAGCACATGCTCACGGTCACGCATACAGTAGAGAAATGCCGTCAGGGCGCTGAGGTCCTGCGCGCATGTTCCGAGGAAGAGCAGGTGGTTGTCGATACGCTGCAACTCGTCCATGATGGTGCGGATGTAGCGGATGCGGTCGCTGAGCTCAATGCCCATAGCCTCCTCGATGACGCCGACGAGGGCATGACGATGGTGCATGGCGCAAAGGTAGTTCAGTCGGTCGGTGAGGGCGAGCGTCTGAGGATAGGTCATGCTCTCCATCATCTTCTCCATACCGCGGTGGATGTATCCGAGGTGAGGATAGATGTGCTTGATGGTCTCACCGTCAACGACAGTTCTCAGACGGAGCACACCGTGGGTACTTGGGTGGTTAGGACCGAAGTTGATGACGAAGTCGTCGTCATCGAGCAGACGGTGCTTGGTCTCCACGAGATCACCGCAGTCGTTGAGGTTCCACTCTGAGGTCCAGTCGGTCTCAGGCTCATCGGTCATGGGGAACTGGTTCTTCTCGGGACTCATATCGAAGTCCTTGCGAAGTGGCCAGCCTTGGAAGTCGCTGCGCATAAACAGGCGACGCATGTCGGGATGTCCGAGGAACTTGATGCCGAAGAAGTCATAGACCTCACGCTCGAGCAGGTCGGCGTCGTGCCAGAGTTTCAGTACAGAGGGGATGACATAGTCTGTCTCTCCCACCTTCTTGGCCATCTGCTTGACAGAAACGCGCTCGTGGCTGTCGGTGTTCTCCAGGATGTAGATACATCCCAGTCCTTCCTCAGGACCGAAATCCTCACCGATGATGGTGATCAGGTAATCGAAATGCTTATCATTCTTCAGCTTTGCCATCTCAGCGGCAAAGTTGTCAAATCCGAATTCTTTGTTTTCTAACTTCATGACAGTTCGCTTACCTTATTGTTGATTGTTATCACTTGCCGCAGCCGCAGCCTGCTCAGTACCGGCAGCGGGTTGCTTGTGCACTTCAAATTCCTTTCCCTCCTCTTCAAGAGCGTCGAGCTCACGTCCGAGGACTTCGAGGTCTTCTTTGTTGGGAGTAGCTGTGACCATGATCGGGGTCTTCCCGCCGATCTTGGCAGCGCTGAGGTTCTCATTGCTGATGCCGTGCAGACCGCCGAGACCCATACTCTCCGCTTTCTCCTCACGGGTCATCTTGTGGTTGGCACCTCCGAAGAACTTCTCGACCTTCACCTTACGCTGCAACTGCATCATGCCGTAGAGGATAGCCTCCGGACGCGGAGGACAGCCCGGGATGTAGACGTCGACAGGTACGATCTGGTCGATACCGCGCACGACGCTGTAGCTCTTCTTGAAAGGACCGCCGCTGATGGTACAGCCGCCGACAGCAACGACATACTTTGGCTCGGCCATCTCATCATACAGGCGCTTGAACACCGGAGCCATCTTGTTGGTAATCGTACCGGCGCACATGATCAAGTCGGCCTGTCGGGCTGAGTTACGGGTCACCTCGAAGCCGAAGCGAGAGAAATCGTAACGGGCGCAACCCACAGCCATGAACTCAATACCGCAGCACGAGGTACCGAACGTCAGCGACCACAGCGAGTTGCTGCGGCCCCAGTTGATCATCTGATCGAGACTGCCCAGCACCACGTTCACGCCACCGTCGTTGAGTTCGGCGGCGATGTTCTCCAAGGTATCGTTGTCCTTGAATTCCTCGTAGGGAATGCTCTTGATGTGTGGTTTTCTTATTTCCATTCCAATGCTCCTTTCCGCCAGGCATAAGCCAAGCCTAAAACCAAAACCACCAGGAAGAAGCCGATGCTCACCAAAGCCAGTGAGCCGAACTGCTTCACGACAACGGCCCAGGGGTAGAGCAACACGGTCTCAATGTCGAACATCAGGAAAAGGATGGCAAAGAGATAGTAGCCCGCATGCAATGGCAACCAGCTGTTGCCGCGCGTGGGGATACCGCACTCGAAGGGCTCACCCTTGACCGGATTGTAGGAACGGGGACCGATGAGCTTGGCAATGACATATGCGCCAAGCACCAGCGTGACAGCCGTCAACAAAACGGTGATGAATAAAATGAAGTTCATAAAAAAATGATAACGTTATTTTTTGAATATTCGCTTAAGTGCTTGCAAAGTTACTAAATCTTTCTGTAACATGAACATTATTTACCTAAAAATGTTATCTCGGCTTATCAATTCTGTGACATGAGTGTATTTGACCTTTTTAGGTTGACTACTTCGAGCCTTATTTTTAAAGTTGGTTGACCTGATCAAATACCTGTGGTATCCCGTGATCGTATTTGCATGATCAACATAAGCATACGGAAGGTCGGAAAAGAGAGCATTCGTCGTTATGCATAAAAAAGCCATCCCTTTCTCACGAAAAGGATGGTCTGGATAGTTGAATAAAAAAGCTGTTGTAACTAACGAACGATATATTATTTCTTTTCGCTCGCAAAGGTAGAGCTTTTATTTAATATACACAAATATTTTATCGTGAAAATATTATAAATTTCAGCTAACGGGCGTTTTTCGTCAACAAACGATAAACCGTCACTCAACAAAAACAAATAAAGACAAGGAAACCATTGAGAATACTCTTCCGGATTACGCCGTAAGGGGTAGAAGAAATAATTGTTGTTATTTTATTTTGTAGTTCCCTTAGTTTCCACTAACTTTGCATAGTCTTATATATAATAATATGGTATAGACCACAAAAATATGAAATATATCTTAGTGACTGGAGGCTCCCGTGGCATCGGCCGTGCCGTATGCCTCCGTCTGGCACAGATGGGACTGCCCATCATCATCAACTATCGCAGCAACGAGACTGCCGCAAAAGAGACACAACAGCAGGTCGAGGCACTGGGCGTGAAAGCCGAGCTGATGCCTTTCGACGTCTGTGACGAAGAGCAGGTGAGCAAGGCGCTCGACACATGGGAGGGCGCCCATCCCGACGACTACATCTCTATACTCGTCAACAATGCGGGCATCCGTCGCGACGGCGTGATGTTTATGATGAGCGACGACGACTGGCACGACGTGCTGCGCACCACGCTCGACGGCTTCTTCTTCCTGACCCGCCGCATCCTGAAACATGTCATGCCGCGCCACCACGAGGGCCGCATCATCAACCTGGCCTCACTCTCCGGCGTCAAGGGCCTGCCCGGACAGGCCAACTACAGTGCCGCGAAGGCCGGACTCATCGGAGCCACCAAAGCGCTCGCACTGGAGACAGCGGCCCGCGACGTCACCGTCAACGCCGTGGCACCGGGCTTTGTTGAGACCGACATGACGAAAGATCTCGACGAAGACGCTCTGAAGCAGATGATACCGATGAAGCGCTTTGCCAAACCGGAAGAGGTCGCTGAGGTCGTCGCTTTCCTCGCCTCACCAGGCGCAGCCTATATCACAGGCGAGGTCATCAACGTCAACGGTGGACTGTATACATAAGTCGGGAACCACCACACTCCCCTCACCACACACCATCATTCAACGTAAATCATACAATATCTACAATGCATAGAGTAGTCATCACCGGCATGGGCATCTGGTCGTGTCTGGGTACCGACCTCGACAGCGTGGCGCAGTCGCTCCACGACGGCAAGTCGGGTATCGGCATACAACCCGAACGACTGACCTACGGCTATCGCTCGGCACTCACAGGAATCGTTCCCGAGCCGGTCATCACGAAGAAAGACATCAACCGCCATACCCGTGCCGGTATGTCGGAAGAGGCGCGCTACGCCTATATGGCCAGTCGGCAGGCCTTCGCACAAGCCGGCGTCGACGATGCCTATCTGCTCGATCATGAGGTCGGCTGCATCTTTGGCAACGACTCTTCGGCCAAACCTGTCATCGAGGCCGCAAAGACCATGGACGAGAAACACGACACCGCTATGTTGGGATATGGCTGTGTCTTCCAGTCGATGAACTCCACGGTGAACATGAACCTCAGCACGATTTTCCACATCCGGGGCGTGAACTTCACCGTCAGCGCGGCGTGCGCCAGTGGCAGCCACAGCATCGGACTGAGCTACATGCTCATCAAACAAGGTCTTCAGGACATGGTGCTCTGCGGTGGCGCACAGGAGACCAACTATTACGCCATGGCATCTTTCGATGCCCTCAGCGCTTTCTCCATCCGCATGGATGAGCCGACAAAGGCCAGCAGACCCTTTGACCGCGACCGCGACGGACTGGTGCCCAGCGGTGGTGCTGCCGCCTTGGTACTCGAAGACTACGACCATGCGGTGGCACGCGGGGCTACGATACTCGCCGAGGTCTGTGGCTACGGCTTCTCAAGCAACGGCGGCGGCATCTCCACGCCGAGTGACCAGGGCTGCCGCATCGCCATGCAGCGGGCGATGGACGATGCCGGAGTATCGACTGACGACATCGACTATGTCAACGCTCACGCAACCTCGACACCGCAAGGCGACATGTACGAGGCACAGGCATTGCGTGAACTCTTCCTCGGAAAGCGCGCGCTGATCAGCTCCACGAAGTCCCTCACTGGCCATGAATGCTGGATGGCGGGAGCCAGCGAGGCGGTCTATTGCACGCTGATGATGCAGCACGGCTTCGTGGCTCCTAATCTCAACCTCGAACATCCCGACGAATACAGTGAGGGCCTCAACATCACGCCCGTCACCGTGGAAACGTCATTGAATACCGTGCTGAGCAACTCCTTCGGATTTGGGGGAACGAATTCGGCATTGGTGTTAAGGCGGAATTATTAATAAAAAGGAAAGAATATGAAGCGATTGTTATTTGTCATGCAGCTGTTGCTCTTATGCAGCACGCTGGCACTTGCAAAGCCCAACATCGGGCTCAGCATCCTGAAAGGACAGCACCGCATCCATTGGACAATGGACTGGACACAGTTGACCATCGAAGGCATGAAACCCAAAGAATGGCTGGAATTCCGCCAAGCCGAGCAACCGGAATACGACGCTGACTATGAGCTGGAAAGTCAGCTCAAGCCACGTATCCTTGACATGGTGGCGGGAGCCAACTCTAAGCTGATGAGCCAACAGATGATTCTCTGCAGCGACAGCGACTGTACCTACACGCTTGTCCTGCAACCTGTCAATATGAGCAAGAAAGGCAATTGTACCGTGAAGTGCTATGTCAAGGAGACAAAGAGTGGAAAACAAGTCTACGAATTCTTTGTCTTGGGGCGCGGCGGTGTCTTCGGCTCGATGAGCAACCTGTGGGGCGACGGCTTCCAAAACGCAGGGCGACGCATGGGCAAGATGATTCTCGACGGGGTGAGCAGATGACGGCGATACGAAGGCCCACTGGATTCAACGCCTGACAATCCATACTTCAATGCCCGACAAACAATATTCGTAACACCACATCATAGAATATCACCCTATGCATCTGTCTGACAGTTTAAAAGAAAGATATACCCGTGAGCATCTCAGTGCCCGCGAGGCACAAAGGCTGGCCGAGTTCATCGCTTGGGGACCGGCTATTTTTCAGGCATCGCGACTGATGGTGAAGTCCGGCATCCTCGACCTCTTGCGCGACAGTGAACAAGGACTCACACGTCAGGAGATCGTGGAGAAGACCCATCTGAGCGACTATGCCGTGAAGTGCCTGTTAGAAGCGTCGCTGTCCATCGGCACCGTACTCGTCAACCCCGACAACGATCACTATACGATCTCGAAGACGGGATGGTTTCTGCTCAATGATCCGGCTACACGTGTAAACCTCGATTTCAACCACGACGTGAACTATGAAGGGTGGTTCCGCTTAGAAGAGTCGCTCCGCAACGGTAAGCCTGAGGGCCTGCGCCGCTTCGGATCGTGGCCTACCATCTACGAGGGCTTGTCGTCACTGCCCACTGAGGTGCAGAAGAGTTGGTTTGGCTTTGACCATTTCTACAGCGATTCCTCTTTCCCCGATGCCCTGCGGATTGTCTTCGACGAGCACCACGTGCGCACGCTCTACGATGTCGGCGGCAACACGGGCAAGTGGGCGCTGCGCTGTGTAGACCATAGTCCGGAGGCCCGCGTCACCGTCCTCGACCTGCCACAACAGATCAGGCTGATGCAGGGTAACATCCAAGGGCACCGCGGCAATGAGCGTATCACGGGCTATCCCATCGACTTGCTCGATGAGCAACAGGCGTTTCCCTTGACGGACGACGGCCCTGACGCTATCTGGATGAGTCAGTTTCTCGACTGCTTCAGCATGCCGCAGATCGTCAGCATCCTGCGCCGTGCCGCCAAGGCGATGAAGTCCCAGACACGTATCTACATCATGGAGACGCTGTGGGACCGCCAGAAATACGAGCCCGCCACGCTGTGTCTGACGCTCACATCGCTCTACTTCACCGCCCTCGCCAACGGCAATTCTAAGATGTACAACACCGAGGACATGGAGCAATGTATCCACGACGCCGGACTGGAAATAGAAACCATCCATGATCATCTCGGACAAGGCCACTCGATCATCGTGGTCAGACAACCCAAAAAGAAATAATATTCAATCATTTATGGAAAGAAAAGAAATAGAAGAGAAAGTAAGAAACTTCATGGTCGACGAACTGGAAATCGACGAGGAGAAAATCAGGCCGGGGGCTAAACTCAAGGACGATCTCGGTATCGACAGCCTTGACTTTGTCGACATCGTCGTCATCGTGGAGAAGAACTTTGGCTTTAAGATCAAACCCGAAGAGATGAAAGGTGTCGTTACGCTGAAAGACTTCTGCGACTACATCGAGAGGAAAGTGGAATAAGAAAGCATAGCGTGGAGCGCAGCAGAATGCAGAAGAAGGCAAAAGACGACGCGGCGGCACAGCAGTGGAAGGGCTACACCTTCGGCACGGAACGCATGCTTCGGTGGCTCATCGTGGTTCTGCGCCACAGTCCGGTGACGATCTGGTACGCCTTTGCGGCGGTCTTTGTGGTTCCGTTTTGCCTGGTCTTCTCCCCCGGTGCTCATTGTGCCTACCGCTATTTCCGTCGTCGCTGGCATGCGGGCAGGCTGCGGGCAGTGTGGCAGACTTATGTCAACCATGTCTACTTCTCGCAAGTGGTCATTGACAAGTTTGCGCTCTATGCCGGCAAGCGCCTCGGGCTGAAGGTCGAAGGCTACGACGCTTTCAAACAGTTAGCCGCGCGCCCAGAGGGTTTCGTCATGCTCAGCGCACACATCGGATGCTTCGAGATGGCGGGCTATGAGCTGGTCTCTGACCGCAAGCCTTTCAACGCACTCGTCTACGGCGGCGAGAAGAGCACGGTGATGGCCGGCCGGCAGCAGGTCTTCGAGGCCACCAACATCCACATGATACCGACGAGCAACGACATGAGTCACCTCTTTGCCATTGACCGCGCGCTGTCCTCGGGTGAGATCGTCAGCATTGCCGCCGACCGCGTCTTCGGCTCTCCGCGCACGGTCACGGTATCGCTGTTGGGCCAAACAGCCGACCTGCCGCAAGGTCCGTTTGCCGTTCCGGCAATGCGTGGCCTTTCCGTCATTGCCGTCAACGTGATGAAGACGAGTCTGCATGGATATACGGCTTACGTCACCCCGCTCGACTACGACCGTCAGGCTCCGCGCAAGCAACAGATCCGGCAGCTCGCCGACGCCTATGCCGCAGAGCTCGACCATCTGCTCTACCGCTATCCCGCACAGTGGTACAACTACTTTGACTTTTGGAAAGAAGACCGGCATTAAGCTCTTCTCACCCAAAGGTCATCATCAAGAAACGACAAAATACTGATGAATACAGACTCGACAGACTATTCTCATCCCACGGAGACCGTGTTGCGCAACATCGACGTGCATACGCTGTTGCCGCAACAGGAGCCCTTTGTCATGGTCGGCACGCTGACACAGTTCGACGAGACCACTACGGTCACGGAAACATTGATATGCCCCGACAACCTCTTCGTTGACGGTGAAGCCTTGCGCACGACGGGCATGATAGAGAACATTGCCCAGACCTGTGCCGTACGCATCGGATACTACAACAAATATATCCTCAATACAGGCGTGCAGATTGGCGTGATCGGTGCCGTGAGAAAGATGAAGGTAAACGGCCATCCGCGTGTCGGACAGCAATTCCGGACTACCGTGACCGTGGTGCAGCAACTTCTCGGCATGACACTCGCCAATGCGAAAATCACTTGCGAGGGAGAGACGCTGGCAACAGCGCAGATCAAACTGGCGGTCAAGGAACAGTAAGCAGGCTTCATTAAAACTGCCAACAGAAGCTTTTCGCGATGACAGAAAAATGCAGGATGATGCAGCGGAAATGCTTATTTATATAATAAGGTGTAGATAAATGAAAGAAACACTTAAAGGACTCAAGGAGCTCAGGGCGTCGAAGACCTTCGACATCCGCTTCAGTGAGGTGGACTCGATGAATGTGGTGTGGCACGGTTCCTACGCGCTCTATCTCGAAGACGCGCGTGAGGCCTTCGGTGCGAAATACGGACTTGACTATATGAACTATTTCCGCCACCATTGCTATGCGCCGATTGTGGAGGAGACGATCCGTTACCACAAGCCGCTGCGCTATGGCTGCAAGCCACGCATCGACATCATCTACCGTCCCACGATCGCTGCGAAGGTCATCTTCGACTATGAGATCTACGACACAGAGAGCGGTGATCTCATGGCCACGGGTCACTCCGTGCAGGCATTTATCGGCACTGATTATCAAATCATTCTGTATCGTCCTGAGTTCTATCAGGAATGGCAGAAGCAATGGGGAGTATTTGCGGAATGATCGAAGTCCTGTCGACAAACATCCTCTCGCCGTTGGGCGAGACCACAGCGGCGAATCTAGCTGCCGTGCTGCGCGGCGACTCTGCCGTCCGTCTTTGGAGCGGACGCTGGGGATTGCCCTACGCTTTCCAGGCCGCACTGTTCAGCGATGAGCAGGCGCGACGCTGGATGTTGCCGGGACAACCGCGCTTTGTCTCGTTCGCACTGGCCTCTATCAGGCAAGCATTAGGCGAGACACCGGACATCGACCGGCGCCGGACGCGCCTCGTACTCAGTACCACGAAGGGCAATGTCGAGGCTCTGACCGTCAGTCCGAGCGACGATGATGTGGCCCTACCGCCGTCGGCAAGTGCAGATATGCTGGATGGTCAGCTCGGTCTCGACGGTCATCCGCTCGTTGTCGACAATGCGTGCATCTCCGGTCTTTCGGCTTTGATCGTTGCCTCGCGGCTGTTGCAGGCGGGCGAGTGCGAAAGTGTCATCGTCTGCGGAGCGGAAGTGCAGAGTGCGTTCATCGTCAGCGGCTTCCAAGCACTCAAGGCGATGTCAGCCCACCGCTGCCGCCCCTTCGACATCGAGCGCACGGGCTTGAACCTCGGCGAGGCCGCGGCGACGATCATCCTGCGACGCAATGAAAGCACCGCCACACGCTGGCGACTCGAAGCGGGTGCGATGGCCAGCGACGCTTATCACCTCACTTCTCCCTCTCCGAAAGCCGAGGGCGCCTGGCGCGCCTTGGAGAGCATCCTGCAAGGTCACGACGCTCAGCGGCTGGCCTGTGTCAGTGCACATGGTACGGCGACATTATTCAACGACCAGATGGAAAGCGTAGCCATCGAACGTGCCGGACTGGAGAGCGTGCCGGTGGTGGGCTTGAAGGCTTATTTCGGTCACACGATGGGCGCCTGCGGCGTTTTGGAGTCCGCGCTGATGATGGCGGCTCTCGACCAGAGCGTCATCCCAGCCACACTCGGCTACAGCGAGCGGGGCGTGTCTGCGCCCATCCGGGTCACCACGGCGCCACTGCCGACGCAGAAGAAAGCGTTCATCAAGATGCTATCCGGCTTCGGTGGTTCCAACGCTGCGGTGTGGTTTGACAAAGATTCGGTGGCAGGCACGACGCGTGAAAACACTGTTTTACCGCCGGAAACCTCCTCTGAAAGCACGCTGGCAAAAGTCGAGAGTCTTCATCAGGTAGAGATCACGCCCACTCGCGTCGCTGTAGACGATCACGAGCGGCCTTGCCAGACAACCGGAAAGGATCTGTTGACTGAACTCTACAAGGACGAGGTGGGCGACTATCCCCGTTTCTACAAGATGGATCTGCTTTCTCGTCTTGGCTTCCTCGCCTCAGAACTGCTGCTGAAAGCGGATGAGGACAACGACAAAACGAAAATATCAGAGTGTGCCGTCGTGCTCTTCGGCCGCCACGGTTCGGTTGTCGCGGATCGCAACTACCTCCGCACGATCGCCACGCCCGAAAATTTCTATCCCAGTCCCGAGCGTTTCATCTACACCCTGCCGAATATTGTCACGGGCGAGATCGCCATCCGTCACCAGCTCCACGCCGAGACGACGTTCATCTATCTGCCCCGTTACAACGAGTCCGAGCTGCAGCGTCTCGTCCAAGTCTGTGCCGAGCGGCTCCCATCCAAATACTTGCTGACGGGCTGGGTGGATGCGGAAAACGACGAAAGCTACTTTGCGAAAATGCAACTCTTGCGCCGGACATAGTCAGGCTTCTCTGTTTATCGGAATCATAGCTCACTTCGTTATAGTCCGCCACTCCATTCAACAATCAACATTGAACATTCGACATTAGAAGAATTCAACATTCAACACTGAACTTTCGTCATTCAGAATCATTCATCATTCAACACTGAACATTCAACATTCCTATTATGGCTGATTTAAATACAGAACTCAAGCAATACATCATCGAGGCTTTGAACCTTGAGGATATGACTCCCGACGACATCGACGACGAGTCTCCCCTCTTCGGCGAGGGTCTCGGACTCGACTCCATCGATGCGCTGGAACTCATCGTACTGATGGAGAAACACTATGGCATCCGTCTGGCCAGCGCTGCTGAAGGCAAGGAAATCTTCAAGAGCATACAGACCATGGCGGACTATGTCGCCAAGAACCGCAAGAAATAATGCAGCGCCCTATCGTAGTCACCGGCATCGGCATCGTCTCGGCAATCGGCCGCGACCAGCACGAGACCCTCGCCTCGCTCCTCGACGGACAGTCGGGGATCGGTACCGTGCGCTATCTACAAACCACGCACACGGAACTCCCGGTCGGCGAAGTGAAGATGAGCAACGACGAGATGAAGCGCACCCTCGCCATCCCGACACAGCAGGAGGTAAGCCGTACAGCGCTGCTCGGCATGATGGCCGTGAAGGAAGCACTCGCCGAGGCACGCCTCTCAAAGCAGGAAAACAGCACCGACGACAATGCTCCCCGCCGCCGTGTGGTGCTCATATCGGGTACCACGGTCGGCGGAATGGACATCACCGAGGCACACTTTGCCGAGATGCGTGACTCAGGCAAAGCCCATCCCTGCTTGCTCCATCACGATGGTGGTGCATGCACAAAGGACATAGCAGAGCACTTCGGACTGTTCACCGACTACACCACGCTGTCCACTGCCTGTTCGTCTGCCGCCAATGCGATTCTTCTCGGTGCCGACATGCTGCGTGCCGGCGACGCCGACATGGTGGTCTGCGGCGGTACTGAAGCCCTCTCACGCTTCCATCTCAACGGCTTCAACGCCCTGATGATCCTCGACCATCAGCCGTGCCGCCCCTTCGACAACACGCGGGCGGGACTGAACCTTGGCGAGGGTGCCGGTTACGTCGTGCTGCAACGCGAGGACGACGCACGCAAGGAACATAAAGAGGTAAAGGCTTGGCTCAGTGGCTACGCCAACACTTGCGATGCCTATCATCAGACGGCCTCATCACCGGAAGACACCGGTGCACAGCTGGCTATGCGCGAGGCGATGGACATGGCAGGCGTCGGCACTAAGGACATCCAGTGGATTCACGCCCACGGTACGGGGACACCGAACAATGACACCAGTGAGAGCGAAGCCTTGAAGGCCGTCTTTGGAGATGATCTGCCCCTGGTGTCGAGCACGAAAGGCTACACCGGTCACACGACGAGCGCAGCAGGCGGACTCTCCGCCGTGATGGCCGTGATGGCGCTCTGCCACAGCTTTGTTCCCGGCAACGTAGGATTTTCACAAGCCATAGACGGCGGCATCACGCCTTTAGGCCATACGCTCCGCACCCCTGCCCACGGCGTGCTGGCCAATGTCTTCGGCTTCGGCGGCAACGACACGGCACTGCTCTTCACGGACCGGCCAACCGAGACGCGCGACGAAACGCTGCTGTCCGACGATGACATCGTGGTAGCGGCGCATGTGGAAAACAGCAGCGTGGAAGCCCTCAAAGACCTCAGGCAGTTTGTGCGCCCGATGGAGACGCGCCGCATGGGCAAGCTGATGAAGAGCACAATGCTCACTTCGCTGCAAGCCCTGCAACAGGCAGACATCGCTCAGCCCGACGCCATCGTCACCGCCACGACGTGGGGCAGTCTCGACGCCAGCGAACAGCTCTTGCAACAACTCACCGAGGGCGAGGAGAGCCTCAGCCCTACCCTCTTCATGCAGAGCACGCACAACACCCTCGGAAGTACCGTCGCCATCCATCTCCGCGACCACGGTTTCAACACCACCTTCACGCAGGGCGATCGCTCGCTCGACTGGGCACGCTATCAGGCACGCCTGTTGCTGCGTCTCGGCCGCTGTCGCTCGGTACTCGTCGGCAGCCACGACGAGACCACGCCGCTGTTCTCCAGCCTCATGCAGCAGTTAGGAGCCAAGGCAGAACCCGACGTGCGCAGCGTGGCAGAGGTGCTTACCATAGCCCACCAGCCATCGCACACATCGTAAACGCTCATGACTATGTGGAAGATACTCCCCCTCGCTCTCGTGCAGAGCATCTTGTTGGCAGCCGGCCAGGTTTTCCTGAAGGTGGCCTTGGCGCGCATGGGTACTTTCTCGTGGACATGGCGCTTCTGGGGCAAGCTGCTCGTCAACTGGCCGTTCGCCCTGTGTGGTCTCTGTTTCCTGGCTGCCTCCCTGCTGTGGATGTACATGGTCAAGACCTTCCCACTGAGCATCGCCTATCCGATGATCTCGCTGAGCTATGTCTTCGGCATGGTCGCCGCCATCGTCTTCTTCCATGAAAGTGTGTCCCTCACGCAATGGTTGGGCGTACTGCTCATCATGGTCGGTTGCAGTCTTGTAGCGGTGAGATAGACAGAGATGACGTGTTTATATAAGGATACAAAAAAGATAAGTCTATAAAAATATAAAGATATATATGAAAAAGATCATTCTTATGATGCTGCTCCTCGTCTGCGGGCTGACAGCAGCATGGAGTCAGAACTACACCGAGGCCCAGGTGCGGCAGCGCATCAACCAAGTGGCAGCGCACATGAGCACACTGACCTGCGATTTCGTACAGACCAAGCAGTTGAAGATGCTCAAGAGCAAGATGGTGTCACACGGAAAGATGTACTATAGCCGTCCCGACAAGCTGCGGTGGGAATACACCACGCCTTATCAGTATATCTTCATCCTCAACGGGCAGACCGTATGGCTGAAGAATACGAAAGGCAGCAACAAGATCAACGTGGCGCAGAGCAAGATGTTCAAGGAGATCACGCGCATCATGATGAGCAGCGTGCTGGGCACCTGCGTGTCTAACAACCGCGACTTCAACGTCACACTACAGGGTTCCGGTAATAACTGGAAAGCGATATTAAAGCCGAAAAAAAATCCCATGCGACAGATGTTCAACACCATCACGGTCTACTTCGACATGAAGGCGTCGATGGTGCGTGGCGTGCGCATGGTCGAGAAAAACGGCGACACCACCGACATCGTACTGAAGAATGCCCAAGTCAACACGCCCGTCAATGCCAAGGTTTTTAGTCTTCATTAGTTTTCTCGTGCTGAGTCTGCTTTCAGCTGCGGCACAGTCGAGCACCAAGCAGCCCATTGACAGCACCGCCATCGCGGACTCCACGCGCCAGACTTTCACCGCGCTGATCGAGACGCCGAAGGCGAGCATCAGCGGCATCTGCCTGCTCGTGCAGGACGGCGACACCATCAAGGGCGCCATCGTCAACGAGTTTGGCATCACCGCCCTGGACTTTGTCTACGCACGCAAGGACGACAAGGTCAGGTTGGTGAGCGCCGCGCCGATGCTCGACAAATGGTACATGCGGCCCGTGATCACGGCCGACATCCGCATGTTGCTCCATGCGCTGCGCGAGGGAAAACTCAGCTATGAGGACGAGAAATACCATATCAGATACACGCTGTCGCCCATCCACGAGGACAGCAACAACGAAAACGACAATCACGACGATGATACTGAAGAATCAACTCTACCAGATTGAGCATAGCCAAGAGAGCGACGGCAAGAAGCAGTTCACGATAAGTCTGCTCAAAGAGTGTCCGATCTATCGTGCCCACTTCCCCGGCCAGCCGATCACGCCCGGCGTCTGCATCGTACAGATCGCCCAGGAACTGCTCGGGCAGGTCGTGGGACATACACTCGAGATCAGTGAGGTGAAAAACGTGAAGTTCCTGCATGTCCTCTCGCCCATTGACAATCCGGTGGTCGACATCGTGTTCACGGCAATCGAAACCAGCGGCGAAAGCGTGTCGGCGAAGGCAGAGGTGAAGGAAGCGACAACCATGTTCACCACCGTCTCTTTCGTCTGCCAGCCGGTGAAGCGATCCACTCATTAGGCACAAACAAGAAGAAAGGATGTGCAATCAAGCGGAAGCGAAAGACACAAAACAAGAGGAAGTGCAAGCGCAAAGGAAAGAAGAAGAACAAGAACTGCAGGAGATCCGGCGACGGCTGCGCGCCCGCGGCATCTGCGTCATCATACCTACGTACAACAATGTGGGTACGATCCGACAGGTCGTGACCGACGCGCTGCGCTATTGCGCCGATGTCTTTGTCGTCGACGACGGCAGCGATGACGGAACAACTGCGGTGCTTCGCGCGCTGAATGACATCCGCCTGCTCCACTACGGCCGCAACCGCGGCAAGGGCTACGCCTTGAAGACAGGTTTCCGCGCCGCCCTGCAGGCAGGTTTCGCCTACGCGATCACGATGGACGGCGACGGCCAGCACTTCGCCAAGGACATTCCCGCTTTCCTCGATGCCAACGACCATTGGCCGGGGGCACTGATCCTTGGCAGTAGGAAAAAGGAAGGCATCAGCCGTTCCAAAGGCAGCAACTTCGCCAACAGCTTCTCCAACTTCTGGTTCACCGTACAGACCTGTCGCCGCGTACCCGACACGCAGACAGGCTTCCGCCTCTATCCGCTGAGGAAGCTATGGGGTTACCGCCTGCTCACCGCCCGCTACGAAGCCGAACTGGAGTTGCTCGTCTTTTCCGCATGGCATGGCGTCGCGATTCACAGCATTCCCGTCGATGTCTACTATCCGCCGGCAGAGGAGCGCGTCAGCCATTTCCGTCCGGGAGCTGACTTCGCACGTATCAGCGCCCTCAACACGCTGCTCTGCGGGTTGGCCGTCGTCTATGGCTTGCCGTGCTGGCTGTGGCGTAAGACGGCTACCATCCTGCGCACGCTCGGCGCCTTTCTCTTTTTTGTCTTCTTCATGATGGCCGTCATCACGCCCGGCGTGTGGCTCTATGTACATTGCGGACGCATGACCGAACGGAAGAAATGGCGGCTCCATCTGCTCATCTACCATGCCGCGCGCATCGTGGGCACAAAGATCGGAGTGCCCGGAGCCCGCTATCACAGCAACATCAGCAAAGACCTGGACTTCGACAAGCCGTCGGTGCTCATCTGCAACCATCAGTCCCATCTCGACCTCATCTATCTCCTCAGCTTGTCGCCACGCCTCATCTTCCTCACCAACGACTGGGTGTGGCACAATCCCTTCTATGGTTTTCTCATCCGCCACGCCGAATACTATCCCGCCGCCGAAGGTATCGACGTCCTCATGCCCCACTTCCGCTCACTCATCAGCCGCGGCTACAGCATCGCTGTCTTCCCCGAGGGAACCCGCTCTTTCGACGGACACATCGCCCGCTTCCACCAAGGTGCCTTCCACGTGGCCGAAGCCTTAGGGATCGACATCATTCCGGCCTGTCTCTACGGCACCGGACGCGTCCTGAAAAAGCGGACGTATCATCTGGCCAAAAGCCCCGTATACATGGAAGTGGGCAGTCCGCTTTCGCCCTCAGACTTGCAGGCTATGGGTGACACGCTGGCGCAGGCTCGCCACGTGCGCCATGACTACCTGCGCCATTATCAAGCTGTCAAAGATCGGGAGGAACAACATGCTTAGTACAGCTTATCACCCACATGTAGTCGTCATCGGCTCCGGACTGGGCGGTCTGACCACCGCCGTGGTTCTCGCCAAGAACGGCTACCGCGTCACCGTATTGGAGCAGGAGCGTCAGGCGGGCGGTTGCCTGCAGTGCTTCCGGCGTCGCGGGGTGAAGTTCGAGACGGGTATGCACTTCATCGGCAGCGCCCTGCCCGATCAAAGTCTTGACCGCTTGTTCCACTACCTTGAGATGGGGGATGACGTGAAGTTGTCGCAGCTCGATACCAAACAGTACAATGTCATCGGGCTTGGCGGCCATGACTTCGTGATGGGCAACGGCCGCGAGGCTTTTATCGAGGGACTGGCCAAGGACTTCCCCACGCAGCGCGACGCCCTCGACCGCTATTATGCTTTGGTGCAAAAGGTGGCTGGCGCCTCTTCGCTCCACTCGCTCCGCCACGCCGAGTCCGACGACGTGGTGAGCAAGGAATATCTGACGCGGTCGGTCAACGAGGTCATCGACAGCACCGTCAGCGATCCGCTGCTCGCCAACGTGCTCGTGGGTGACCTGCCGCTCTATGCCGCCGAGAAAGGCAAGACGCCCTTTGCCACCCACGCCTTCATCCGAGACTTCTACGACCAAAGTGCTTTCCGCGTCATCGACGGCAGCGACCATATCGCCCAAGCGCTCATCGTCACGCTGCAGCGCTATGGCGGCGAGGTGCTCACCGGTCACCGCGTCACACGCATCCTCTGCGACGCTACCCATGCCACGGGCGTTGAGGTGAACGGCGAAGAATATTTCGAAGCCGACTACATCATCTCCGACGCGCATCCGATACGCACGCTCGAACTCACAGACAGCGCACTGATACGTCCCGCCTACCGCCACCGCGTCAACGCCATGCCGCAGACGGTGGGATGCTTCACCCTCTATCTCGACTTCAAACCGCAGTCGGTGCCGTATATGAACTATAACTACTTTGGCTATCAAGGTGCGTCGCCATGGGGCTGCGAGCAATACACCGCCGACAGCTGGCCAAGGGGATATCTCTATATGCACTTCTGTCATGAGGCCCAACCGCGATGGGCGCAGAGCGGACAGATCATTTCCTACATGAACATCAGCGACGTGCTTCCTTGGAAAGACACGACGGTGGGGCACCGCGGCGCGGACTACGAAGCGCTGAAACGGCGGAAAGCCGACCAGCTGCTGCAATGCGTGGAACAGCGCTTCCCGGGTCTGAGAGGTTGCACCGCCCACTGCTACACCTCCACACCGCTGACCTATCTCGACTATACAGGTACGGCGGCGGGCTCGATGTACGGCATTGCCAAGGACATCGGACTGGGAGCAGGCTGCCGCGTCTCCCACCGCACACGCATCCCCAACCTCTTTCTCACCGGACAGAACATCAACTCCCACGGCATGCTCGGCGTGATGGTCGGCACCATCGTCACGTGCAGCGAGTTCCTCACGGCTGAGAAAATCTATCAGCAGATACAAAGTTGCACGTGATAGCGGCGGGAGAAATTCACAACCATAGAATTCTTTTAATCAGCTCGAAGGAAAAGAACATGAACGACAAAAATGTGGTGATCATAGGCGGAGGCTTAGGCGGACTCTTCACGGGCGCCATTCTGGCCAAAGAGGGCTACCGCGTGACGGTGCTGGAAAAGAACGCCATCATCGGCGGAGGCCTGCAGACATTCCGCCGCATGGGCGAGGACTTCGACACAGGTATGCACGTCATCGCGGGCATGCGGCCGGGCGGTACCATCCGCCGCATCTGCGACTATCTCGGCATCACGCCTCAGATGCAGTTGCGCGACGTCGACGACGACTGCGCCGACGAGCTCTTCTTCCTCGAAGACCGCGCCACCTATCGCATCGGCTGTGGTCGCCAAGGCTTTGTCGACTCGCTGCTGAAGTCTTTCCCTGGCTGCCGCGACGAGCTCACGGCCTATGCCGACGCACTCTATCGCATGACCGACGCCATCGATCTCTTCAACCTGCGACCGGCGCCGTCGGTGCTCACCGAGATGCCGCCACAGGCGCTGATGGCTGCCGACGCGTTCATCGCGCAATATGTCCACGACCCTAAGCTGCGCAGCATGCTGGCCTATATGAATCCGCTCTACGGCGGACAGGCGGGACGCACGCCTGCTTATGTCCACGCCATCGTCAGCGTGCTATATCTCCAAGGTGCCAGCCGCTTCGTCGACGGCAGCAGCCACACCGCCGACCTGCTGGCCAAGGTGATCACCGACCACGGCGGTCAGGTGCTCGCCCACGACGCTGTCACCGCCATCGACGTGGAGGATCACGAGGTGAAGGCGGTGACGACAAAGAGCGGAAAGGTCTATCATGCCGCTGCGTTCATCAGCGACATCCACCCCTCGGCGCTCTTCCTGCTCATCCACGGCAAGGCATTTACCAAGGCCTACACCGAACGGGTGAAGAAGATCCCCGAGACGATCTCGGCCTTCTCGCTCTATCTGAAGATGCGGCCGGGCTCCTTTCCCTATATCAACCACAGCGTCTACCTCATGTCGCGCTACGACGACATCTGGAACTTCAGCCGTGAGGACCGCCCGTGGCCCCTCGGCCTGCTGATGATGACGCCACCGGTGAGCCGGCAACAGCCATGGAGCAGCAAGGTGCTCGTCACTGTGCCGATGCGGTTCAGTCAGGCTGAGCAGTGGACCGACACGCTGACGGGACGGCGCGGCAACGGTTATGAGCAATGGAAACAGCAGCGGGCACGAGAGATACTGGCGATGGTGGAACAGCGCTACCCTGGTTTCTCCGGCAACATCGAGGGCATGGTCACCGCCTCTCCGCTGACCATCCGCGACTACTATGGCACAGCCGGCGGCGGCATAGCGGGCTTTGCGCGCGACTGCCACCAAATCCTTGACAGCCATCTGCCCGTGGTGACGAAGGTGCGCAACCTGCTGCTCACCGGACAGTTTGTCAATCTTCATGGTTTCTGCGGCGTGCCTTTAAGTGCCATCAACACGTCGGAGGCGCTGTTAGGACTGAACACCGTCGTCAACAAAATCAACGACTATGCCACAAAACACTAAGACTCTTATAAGAAGGTGTATGCTCACGCAACGCACCCATAGCTTTCTCTGTGCGTTGCTGATGCTGACGATTCTGCCTACGCTTGCCGCGTCGGCCCAAACCCAACCGGAGCGCATTGACATCTGGTCAGGCACAAGCGTGCACCATCGCGTGTGGCTGACGCCCTACCTCGCCGGCGCCAACAGCACGGCGGTCATCGTGTGTCCGGGCGGCAGCTATTTCTGGCACGACATGGACGCCGAAGGTGAGCAGGCAGGCAGCTGGCTCCAGCGTCATGGAATCTCGGCTTTCGTACTGCGCTACCGCACGGCCTATGTCCCCGCCTTTGTCCTGCACTACCGCTGGTTGCTGCGTGGCAACCGCTACCCCGACGCGCTCAACGACCTCAGGCAGTCGCTGCGCTATGTCAGAAGTCACGCCAAGGAATATGGCGTGGACACGACGCGCATCGGCGTGATGGGCTTCTCCGCCGGCGGCCATCTGGCGATGAGTGCCGTGGAACTGCTGCCGCGCACGGAATGGCCCAAATTTGTCGTACCCGTCTATCCGGTGGTGACCTTCGTCGACCCTTGCATGCATAAACGGTCGCGACGGGGGCTGCTCGGTGACAGCCGCGAGCACAACCGGCGCCTCTGCGACTCGCTGTCGATAGAGCGCCATGTACCGGAAAATTGTCCTCCGGTATTTCTCGTCAACTGCCACGACGACCCCATCGTCCATTATCACAATGCCGAGCTCCTCGACTCAGCGCTCACTGCCCGCCATGTGCCGCACCAATATATTCAGTACCGCACCGGCGGCCACGGCTTCGGGGCGTCGGAAGTCAAGGGCACAGCAGAGTGCCGTCAATGGAAGACTGCCTTCCTCAAGTGGCTGCAAGAACTCTTCAGCTGCCATGAAAGTTTGGAAGTTCGTGAGGAAGAGGATCCTCGGCCGTGTGTTTGCGTCGGCTACGTTTCATCGTATCCGGAGACACATGTCCTCTATCGAACTGTTTAGGAAACTGACAAAAAACGGCCTCTGAGAAGGCATTCCTTGAAAACAGAGGGACACTTGGCCGATTTTTCGCGATTTTCACGCTTTTTCTATTTATCTGTATATCAACAACTTGAATTTTCTTGCGCTTTTTTGTTGTTGTCAGAAAGGTACTTTGATGCCGTCACCAAGCCTTGTTGACCCGGTCATCTCGCCTTTCTCTCCTTGTGAAATCACCGAGATGACAGCATCAACAAGCCTTTCTGATCAGAACAGCTTCGTTTTTTGATGTGGAGCGCACGATTTTCTGCCATTTTCATCGAAGTTCGCTCTCTAAAAGTGAAGGTCAAGACGAAGAACTTCTGTCAAATAAAAGTAGAAGATTATTATAGGAAACAACCATAAAGAGCACGGCATAGTACCCGAAAAGGTACAATGATTGCAAAGGGAAGTACTTTTTTAGTATTCCTTTAATACTATTATGCCCAATTTTCCTACTTTCTTGTATTTTTTTTAAAGAAGCGCGACGTGATACCGTTTTTTTCCTTATCTTTGCATGGCGGCGTACGCGTCCGCCTATCACCAAGCCAATTATTTAAATCTATTATCTATATATGAATTATCGTAAACTCATGCTCTCTTTGGCGCTGTGCCTGCCCCTGTCAGCGCTGGCCAAACAGATCCTCGTACAGTCGCCTCACCTGTCTCTCGTGCTCAACGCCGACGAGGGTAAGCAACTGGAATATGTCTACTTCGGTTCAAAACTCTCCGGTGCAGACCTGCAGACGCTGCAAAAGCCGATGGAGGGGCGCATGGATGCCTATCCGGCTTATGGTCTGGATTGTCCCGACCCGGCTGCCTTTGCCTGTCGTCACGCCGACGGCAACCTATCGACACAGCTCGTTGTCACGGGTTCCGACGTGAAAGGCAACATTACGACCATCCATCTCAAGGATCCCGTATACAATCTCTTTGTTGACCTGAAATACCGCACCTACAACGATGTGGACATGATCGAGGCTTGGACTGAGATCACGAACAAGGAGAAAGGCACGGTGACACTCACCTCTTTCGCCTCCGCCATGCTGCCCATCCGCCGCGGCAATGTGTGGATCAGCCATCTCAGCGGTGCCTGGGCCAATGAGGCCAACGTCACCGATGAGCCGCTTACTCCCGGTGAGCTGACGCTGCGCAACCACTACGGCGTGCACAACTCGCAGAGCCAGCACGCCGAGGTGATGTTCTCGCTCGACGGTAAAGGCAAGGAAAACAGTGGCGACGTCATCGGCGCTGCCCTCTGCTACAGTGGCTGCTACAAGCTCAAGACGGTCACCGACCACAGTGAGTACCACTATTTCTTCGCGGGTATCGACGAGCAGAACTCGGAATACCACCTGCGCCGCGGCGAGACCTTCGTCACTCCGCCCGTGGCTTTCACCTTCTCCAAGGAAGGCAAGTCGGGTGTCAGCCGCAACTACCACCGTTGGGGACGGGAGTATATGCTCGCTCACGGCAACAAGGAGCGCATGATCCTGCTCAACAGTTGGGAAGGCGTCTACATGGACATCAACGAGAAAGGCATGGACCAGATGATGGGCGACATCGCCGGCATGGGCGGCGAGCTCTTCGTCATGGACGACGGATGGTTCGGTGAGAAGTATCCGCGCAAGACCGACAACAGTGCACTCGGCGACTGGGTGGTCGACAAAAGCAAACTGCCTAACGGCATCGACGGCCTTCTGGCCGACGCCAAGAAGCACGGTGTGAAGTTCGGAATATGGATCGAGCCCGAGATGACCAATACCAAGAGCGAGCTCTATGAGAAGCATCCCGACTGGATCATCAAGGCTCCGGGACGTGATCCTGTCCTCGGACGTGGCGGCACGCAGCTCGTTCTCGACATGAGCAACCCGAAAGTGCAGGACTTTGTCTTCTCTGTCGTTGACAACCTGATGACGAAGCATCCCGACATCGCCTATATCAAATGGGATGCCAACATGGACATCATGAACCACGGATCGCAGTATCTCTCGATGAACGACCAGAGCCACCTCTATATCGACTACTATCGTGGTTTCGCCAAGACGCTCGACCGCATCCGTGCGAAATATCCCGACCTGATCATCCAGGACTGCGCCAGCGGTGGCGGACGCGTCAACTGGGGCACGCTGCCTTGGTTTGACGAGTTCTGGACCAGCGACGACACCGATGCCCTGCAGCGCGTCTACATGCAGTGGGGTACGAGCTACTTCTTCCCCGCCATGGCCATGGCCTGCCACATCTCCGCCTCGCCCAACCATCAGACGGGCCGTCTCATCCCGCTGAAATACCGCATCGACGTGGCCATGAGCGGACGACTGGGCATGGAGATCCAGCCGAAGAACATGACCGAAGCAGAGAAGACACTCTGCCGTAACGCCATCGCTGAGTACAAGCAGATCCGTCCCATCGTGCAAATGGGCAACCTCTACCGCCTGCAAAGTCCGTTTGACAAGCAGGGACTGGCCAGTCTGATGTATGTCAGCGACAGCAAGGACAAGGCCGTGTGGTTCTGGTGGAAGACCGAGACCTTCGTGAACCAGCACCTGCCGCGCGTGCGTATGGCAGGTCTCGACCCCGCCAAACGCTACAAGGTGCACGAGCTCAACCGTATCGACAACACGCCGCTCGACTGTGAGGGCAAGAGCTACTCCGGTGCTTACCTCATGGAGCACGGGCTCGACGTGCCATATACACACAACGTCAACTGGAACGACCGTACCAGCTGGGCCAGCCGCGTACTGTATCTCACAGCGGAATAGCAGCCGCCCCCCAACCAAGCCTCACCCCCTCCCAAGGAGAGGAGTCGGGGGTGAGGCTGAAAAAAATACCAAATCCATGATAAACAAACTATTCTTCTGCATTGTCACCTTATTATTATTAGTGATCTCACCCCTCTTCGCTGACCAGCGGTGGGAAGGAACATGGGCTACCGCACCGGAGTTTACCGGTTCCGAAGACATGCCCAAGGCCAGCCTCTCCAACCGAGCAGCCCGTCAGATCATCCACGTGTCGATGGGCGGCAGCACGCTGCGCATGCAACTCAGCAACCATTTCGGCAACGGACCCGTGGACATCAGCGCCGTGTATGTCGCGGATCCTGCCGACACGCCACAGGGCAAAACAATGAAACAGGAAACCGACGTCCTGCCCTGCAACGCCCGCATCAACGCCAAGACCGTACGCTACCTGACCTTCAACCATAAGCGGAGCCTCACGCTCGACGCCGGAAAGGACATCTACTCCGATGCCTTCAGCTATCAGCTGCGTCCCGGACAGCGTCTCGCCGTCACCGTGGTCTATGGCAAACGCACACCCGAGCACGCCACTTCCCACCGCGGCAGCCGGACCACCACGTATATCCTCGCCGGTAAGGGCGCGCCAAAGGCTGACTTCAGCCAAGGCGAAAAGGCTGACCATTGGTATAATATCACCCGACTGGAGGTGCTCGGCAACACCCCGCATGAAGTCATCGCCGTCCTCGGCAACTCCATCACCGACGGACGCGGCTCAACGACGAACCTGCAAAACCGCTGGACCGACTTCTTCTCCGATGCGCTCAACGGAATCGGAATCTGCTGCAAAAGCAAGGAATGCGACAAAAAGCAGAAGTCCGCACAGTTCTGCAAGAGCACCGCCGACTGCTGTCAGAAAGGCATCGGCGTGCTCAACCTGGGCATCGGCGGCAACTGTGTCGTGCGTGGCGGACTGAGCGAACCGGCGCTCGTACGCTTCGACCGCGACATTCTCTCCCAGCCAAATATCACGAAACTCATCATCTTCGAGGGTACCAACGACATCGGCTGCTGTAGCGGCAACTATGAAAAGATGGTGCAGGAGATCATCAACGCTTATCAGACGCTGATCGATAAAGCCCACGCCAAAGGCATCAAAGTCTACGGGGCAACGATCACGCCGACGAAAGGCAACGGCTGGTACTCTTATTTCCACGAGGCCATGCGGCAAACTGTCAACGAGTGGATCCGCAAGTCGGGCCACTTCGACGGCCTGCTCGACTTCGACGCCCTCGTCCGTGACCCTGCCGATCCTCAGCGCCTGCGCGCCGACTATTCCGACGACTGGCTCCACCTCAACCCGAAGGGCTATGCGGCAATAGGCCAATATGCGGCAAAGGTAGTTAGGTAGCATTCCGCCTTGTTCGGGTGCTCCGTTCTGTTCGCCTGGTTATAACCAGACGCGTCCCCTTGTCTCATCTCAGGGCGCCCTCTCTTCTATAGACGCCCCCGTCTCTCATAAACAAAAACCCAACCCTCCATGACCCACCACATCCAATCCCTGTTCTTCACCCTCTTCCTTTCGCTCCTCACGTCTCTCCCCACAGATGCGCGGGAAGTGCTCAACTTCGACCGCGGCTGGCTCTTCTGTCTCGGCGACACCTCCGCCATGGCGCACCCCGACTATGCCGACGCGACGTGGCGACAGCTCAACCTACCGCACGACTGGGCGATAGAAGGTGACTTCAGCGTCGACAACCCAAGTGGAGCCGGTGGCGGCGCGCTGCCCGGCGGTATCGGCTGGTACCGCAAACACTTCACCATACCTGCCTCGCTCGGCAACGATGACCGCCTTTTCATCACCTTCGACGGCGTGTATATGAACAGCTCGGTATATATCAACGGCCACCTGCTCGGCACACGGCCCTACGGCTATATCTCGTTTCAATACGACCTCACGCCTTATCTCCGCCGCGGTGCTGATAACGTCATCGCCGTACGCGTCGACAACAGCGACCAACCCAACTCGCGCTGGTATTCGGGCTGCGGCATCTACCGCAACGTGTGGCTCACCACCACACCGCCGCTGCACATCGCCAACTGGGGTGTCTATGTCATGCCGACAACAAAGAACGGACGCACATGGACGGTGCCCGTGACCGTCACCCTCGCTGACGAGAACCACGAGGGACAGCACCCGATGGTGCGCAACACACTCTTTGACAGCAACGGCAAGATCGTCGCGCAGGTTGCCAACGGCAGCACCGGGCAGCAGATGACCGTACGTAACCCACGCCTGTGGAGCCCCGATGCGCCGAACGTCTACACCTTGCTCACCGAGATCATCATTGACAATAAGACCGTAGACACCGTACGCACGACGACGGCCTTCCGCTCGTTCCGCTTCGATGCCAAGACGGGGTTCTGGCTCAACGGCAAGAATATGAAACTCAACGGTGTCTGCGACCATCACGACCTCGGCTGCTTAGGTGCAGCCCTCGACAACGACGCGCTCCGTCGCCAACTGGTGAAGCTGAAGGACATGGGCGTCAACGCTATCCGATGCAGCCATAACCCACCCGCACCGGAACTGCTGAACATGACCGATACGATGGGCTTCATCGTCATGGATGAGGCTTTCGACATGTGGATGCGTCGCAAGACGAAGAACGACTATGCCCGCTTCTTCGAAAAGTGGCACCAGCGCGACCTCACCGACATGCTGCTCCGTGACCGCAACCATCCGTCGATACTCATCTGGAGCATCGGCAATGAGGTGCTCGAGCAGTGGTCGTCGGCCAGTGCCGACGCTCTGACACCGGAGCAAGCCAACCTGATCCTCAACGCAGGCCACGATGCCTCGACGCTCGCCCACGGCAAGGAACTCTCGCCCAACTCACTGCTCACCATTCATCTCGCCGACATTGTCAGAAGTCTCGACAAGAGCCGCCCGATTACGGCAGGCTGCAACGAGCCCTCGCCCGACAACCATCTCTTTAAGTCGGGTGCCCTAGATCTCATCGGCTTCAACTACCATCGCCAGTGGATCAAGGACGTGCCGAAGAACTTCCCCGGCAAGCCTTTCCTCATGACCGAGAGTGTCTCTGCCCTGCAGACGCGCGGCTACTACCGCATGCCTTCCGACAGTACCTACATAGCGCCGGAGCGATGGGATAAACCCTATACCAACGCGACGATGATGTGCTCTGCCTATGACAACAGCCATGCACCTTGGAGTTCCACGCACGAGGAGACGTGGGACATCGTCAAGCACACGCCCTACTGCGCCGGGCAGTTCATCTGGACAGGCTGGGACTATATCGGCGAGCCCACGCCTTATGGCTATCCCGCACACAGCAGCTACTTCGGCATCATCGACCTGGCCGGTTTCCCGAAGGACTCCTATTATATGTATCAGAGTGAATGGACCGCCAAGCCCGTGCTCCATCTGTTCCCTCACTGGAACTGGCTGCCGGGTCAGACCGTCGACCTGTGGTGCTACTACAACAACGCCGACGAGGTGGAGCTCTTTGTCAACGGCAAGAGTCAGGGCATCCGTCGTAAAGCCGACAGCCACCAGTATCATGTGATGTGGCGCGTGACGTTCGAGCCCGGCGAGATTACCGTTGTAGCCCGTCAGCACGGCAAGGAGGTGCGGCGACAGACGATCCGCACGGCCGGTTCCGCCACGTCAATACACTTGACCTGCGACTACCATGGCGAGTATACCACGTTCGTCAATGCAGAGGTCACCGACAAGGATGGCACGCTCTGCCCCGACGCGCGCAACCACATCTACTTCACGGCCGACAATGCCGACATCGTCAGCGTGGACAATGGCTCGCAGTTCTCCACCGAGCGCTTCAAAGCCAGCGACCGTCTCGCCTTCTTCGGCAAGTGCCTCGTCGTGGTGCGCGTGAAGGATAAGTCCAAGCCCGTCGTCGTACATGCCCAGGCCACCGACCTGCAGCCAGCGGAGATGACGATTAAAAGATAAAGAAGTAAAGAAGTAAAAAGATAAAAGAGTAAATCGCCTTTATAGACAGAAAGACATACGGAGAATATATAATATAAGACAGAGTAATAAAGCAACAGAGGTTTGTTGAGCCCACTTTAGAAAGACATAACCATGTCTTTCTAAAGTGGGATGAGGCTGGTGGGAGAGGCTGTTGAAGCCGTTATCTTCTCACCACTTTCTTTCCGTTAATGATCACAACGCCCTTATAGTTCTTGCCGACACGTTGTCCGGCGAGGTTGTAAGCTGCACCATCCTGAGCCTGAACAGCCTTCACGTTGATATTTGAGATGGCAGTAGATACATTGTTCTTGCCTACTGCTGCCAACTTGCGGCTACGTCCGTCATAGACTCCGTTGAAGTCATCCATCAGAAAATAGCCCGGCGTGGTCATACCCCAAGAATTATTGCGGCTACTGCTCAGACGGAAAGTAATACCTGTCACCTCGCCAAGTGCAGAGAGATCGAGCCATGTCCAGTCCTTTACATAGTAGTGGTCAGCCTCTTTGTCGGAGCGGTAGTCAGCAAGATAGTACGACAGCGTGTCTTTCTTTGTCTCGCCATCCAGACCGATGACATCCATGCGATACCAGTCACCCTTCGTGAAGGCACCCGGTGTCATGTCGTCACCATTGAGAATGGCATTTTGCAGATAGGCATTGGCGGCAACATAGAAACCGCTGATCGTCTTCTTACCATCAGCCACGCTGATCTCCTCACCTTGCGGATAGACAACAGCATAGTTCTGCGACTGTGCGTAGCCATGGCCCACGCAACTGTTGTACTGATCGTGATAATCCTTGAATGAGGTGTCGTGCTTACCCGTCACACAGAAGCCCGACCAGGAGTTATAACTGGGGAGATAGTTATAGTGGAAGATAAAACCCTTGGAGCTGAACTCTGGGTTGTCCTCACTCAACGGCATGATAGAGTCTGTGCCGAGTTTGATGTCCTCGAAGTCGACCACAGAGTCGATATGATGCTGAATCGTACTGACCGAAGTATCAAGGTGGCGGTCCTCAGCTCCGCAGACCTCTGTGGAGGTTTCGCCAAGCCAACCCGCAGCTTGGTTCAAGCCTGTATAGACCCGCACAAAATCGACGTAGTCGAGTAGCACACTGTCACGACTGACCGGATCGACGGCCCAGTCAATATCAAAGCTGCAGGCTGTGGAGTCCGAATTGGGCTTGTTATCCACATAACCATAATCATAGGCGTTGAGTACCCAATAAGTTCCTTTCTTACTTTTGTCCCAAGCATTCTTAGGCAGCAGAGTACCTTGGAAGGTCAGTGGGCTTTGCATCCAAAGCGGAAAATATTCCTGACGATGGAAGTTGTTTCGGGCAACAACACCGTTTGCACCTTGGTTGTCGGTCCATGGCGTATCCTTGAGCGAATCGACAGTGTAGGTGATCTGATAGCCAAAAACCGTCTTCGCCAGACTGTCACGGTCAGCACTACCGCCGATCTCATACCATGGATCATCGGCGATACCATTGTGATTAATGTCCTTGCTCACCATCACGATACCCGGCTCACAACTTCCACCAATGGTCATGCCGGCAGCATAAAAGGCATTGCCTGCGATGTAGAAGTCGCGCTGGCCATGGACATTGGCGATACTGTGGTCGAAATGAAACGTCACATAGCCACCGTAAGCACCCAGCGTGATCATTCCATTTTTGCCTCCGGCGATGGCGTCGGTGCATTTCTGAGCCATCGTGGTGGCGTTGTCGCCGGCTTCGTATGCCGGCAGCGTATTGACAAACTGTCCGGGAGCCGGACGATACTCGTCAACAGCCTGCAGATATTTGCTGGGGGTTGACGTACTGATTTTCTGGGCCGATGCCGAGAGAGCCGCCAGACCAAGGACGGCTAAGAGTAAACCTTTTCTCATATCTATTAATGTGTATAACTGTTATCTCTGAATATATTTCTTTCCGTTTTTCACCACCATGCCTTTATAGTGGCCATTGACGCGCTGTCCTGCCAGATTGTAGGGTTGCGCAGCCTCGTAGTTCTTTGCCGTGATTGGATTGATGCCCGTCGCAGTCTGAGGCTTGAGTGCCAATATATGTGCGGGATTGATATATGTCTCCAACGGTCCGAAGAGCTTCTCGCCGGCGGGGGTGTAGCCGTAAAGATCACCGGCGGAAGCATAGCTCTGGGCATCGGTGAAGTAAATATTCCCCGTGTAGGGCGACACATAGATCTCGTAGGGCGCTGTCAGCGACTTGATTTTTTGGGTGATGGCATCGTTGAAGATACCTTCCGTGACTGTCATTGTCTGAGGGTCGATGGTATTGATAAACCAAGTATAGGCTCCTGTATTGAAGGTGAATTGCGAGCCGATGGTGTAGAACTTCTTGCCGTCGGTGGTATTATAGGTACAGGGGAAATCAAAAGTGGTGACCTTGCCAGTCTCGCAGTTCAGCACGACCGTTTTGGCCGGATTGTCGTGATAATCACCGGCAGAGTTGACGCAGAGGTATTGTCCGGCTTGCGACATCTCGCTGTAGAGATTGATGCATCCCGTATCTATGTTTTTGACGAGCGTCATCGTCGTGGGATCTACCACAGAGATCGTCTTCTCGTAGCCATGATCCTCTTGAAAAGCATAGCCGCCGGTGTTGGCCACATAGAGCATGCCTTTATAGATTTGCGCGCCCTCTGGCTCCCAGCCCACCTCGCAGGTGCCGACAACGGCTTTCGTTGCTACATCGATCTTAGCCACATAGCCCTTGGTGAACGTGGTGTTGCCGCATTTATGAGCATAAGAGGTGACGTAGAGATACTTGCCGTCGGAGCAGAGGCGACGATTGTTGGGCACGCCCTCAGTGGCCCCGCAAGCCGTCCCGTCGGGATGGATAAACTGGATGATGTTGGACCAATTGACGGCAATGGCAATCAGCGTGTCATTGACCTGAATGATGTCATTGGGCGTGTCGCCGAGCTTCGTCTTGTTGGTCTGACGGAACCATTGATTGGTCAGCAGGCCCGTCTTGCCTTCGTAGTACGACAATTGTCCGTTGTCGCTTTGCCAATTGCCCTCGTTACAGATGATCAGGCTCTCAGACCCTCCTGGTTTCCCCAAAAGGGGAGAGGCAGACCCTCCAAGCCCAAAGAGAGGGGAGAGGAGCAGCGCTAACGCAAATAATAATTTCTTTACCATAATCATGTGCTTTTTACCTATTATCTTAATGTCATGCGTTTCATTCAACATTCATCATTTAACATTCATCATTTAACATTCACAAGTTCGCCTTCATTGTCACGGCATATCGCCGTCCCGGCATAGGCCACCGTTGAATCATTTCGTAAGGCTTGTCGAAGACATTCTGGCATTCGGCTTCTATCGTGAACCATCTCAGGCGGTATCCTGCCTTCACGTCCATGCAGTTGTAGCGGTCAAGGGGGGCGTCGACACTATTCTGCGCCGTCCAGTAGCGCTTGTCGACAAACATGTCCGAGACCGACACGGAAAGTCCACGCCAGAGAAACGTGTAGATGGCCGAGAACGACCAGCGCGGTGCATAGGCCACAAAGTCGTTGTAATCCTTCCCCCCAGGATTTGTGCGGTTGCGGTCATCCTGAAAGGTAGCGGAGAGCATGACAATATGATGCTTGAAAGCGGCGTTGACCGAGACATCTGTGCCGACGCAGCGTGTATAGCCATAGTTGAGCATTGACCACTGAAACGATCCTTTCAGCGGCAGACAGACGATTCGGTCTTTCACATGGTTGAAGTATCCGTCGACCTGCACGCATAGCCATCGGTGCTCATAGGTGAATCCCGCATCCCACTGCCGGGTATATTCGGGTTTGAGAAAACGGTTGCCCGTGAGCGTGTAGTAGAGGTCGTTGAGCGTGGGTATGCGGAACACGCTTTTGTAGAAGGCGCGCAGTGTCCAGTCTCCAAAACGGTAGGAGGCCAGGGCATCCCATGTCCAACGGTGCAGGGGTCCGGCTTTGCGACGGGTGTGGTCGCGGCAATAGGTGTAGAGTGCCGTGGCGTTGAGCGACAGCCCCCCGTGACGGTAGAAGGCGGTCAGCGCGTTCTTGCTGTCCAAGCGATAGACATAGCTGAAGTGCTTCATGTCAGCGGTGAGGTCGCTCCAGCGCAGATCGGGGGACAGTGAGATGCCAAAGTCCTTATAAGTATAAGAGGCTGCCAGTGCCGCGTAGGCATCCTGCTGGTGATAGGTGACATTGCTGTGCACGCTGATATTGTTGTCATAGTCCGACCGATAGTGCAGCCGGTCGTTGGCATACTTGGCGATGGCGCGCAGTCCGACAGCTCCGAAATGATCCTGCCAGGAGAGCTGCGTGAAGAAGTTCTGGTCCCACTCGCGCCCTACGTCGGTGTACTGGTCGGAGAGACGTCGCACGATGCCGCCCGGCAGACCGCGGTAAGAGAGATAATAATAGGTGTGCCACTGCAGCGGGCCGTGGAAGAGCACGCCCTCGATGCGCATTTGGTCGAGGTCCGAATTGCGGCGCCGGCCTGTCGTGTCCTCGTATTCGGTATGATAGCGGAAAGGATAGTTACCGTCGGTGTGGGTGTACTGCGCGTCGACCAGGGCCAACCGCTTATAGCAATAGGTGACGTTGGCCTTATGTGTGTTGAACGAGCCATAGCCATAGCTGGCAGTGAGCGAGGTACTGTCGGGGCGTCGTGTGCGGAGATAGATCGTCGATGCCGAGGCATACTCGCTGGCTGTCATCAGCGGCTCGGTCTTGTTGGCGTTGAAGAGCGATACCGACTCCAGGGTTGTCAGCGAGTATTTACCAAGGTCCACGGTGCCGTTCTGTGCGTTGGTGATGCGGACGCCGTCGAGGTATACGCCCACGTGCTGCGAGCCGAGGGATCGGACGTTGACGGTCTTCTGGCCACCGAGGCCGCCATAGTCCTTGATCTGCACGCCGGCGAGATACTTCAGTGCGTCGGCGACATTGTTCGAGGCCAGGGCAGAGAGTTGCTTTTGTGAGATCGTCTGATGGGGCGACACGGTTTGCGTGCCTCTGGCCACGACTTCTCTCAATTGGAAGACACTGTCGGTCATCAAGGATCGTGAAGCTCGCTTCTGAGCCGGTGAAGTCACCGCGCAGGCACATAAGCCAGTCAGCAGCAGCCCTTGTCTCAACTGCCGCCCTATCGCACGGATGGTGAAATGATATTTCTTTCGCATCTGCATCGCTTTGATTAAACCATGTCAGAGAATAGCCGAATCCACGCGGACTATGCTCCTTGGGTGCAATGGCAGGTCTTCTGGCTCGCAGTCGGATGGCGAACGGTCTTCCCAACAAATTGTCAGTGACACGCATGTTCGCTCCTCAAAGGACTGCACACAGCAGCGGGACTGTCCGGGATTCCCACCCGGTTCCCTTTTCATCATGCTCAGCGCATGAACCAATTGCGATGCAAAGTTACAAAAAAAATAGTATTATCGGGTTGCTATCAGATATTAATTCCAAAAAAAATACGGCAAGTAGCAGAGCCCGAGTTCTCACAGATCCATCTCATGCTGTTTCTCAATCATCACCTCAATCTTATTTCGGCAACTTGGCATCGCCGATACATTCATTGGGCATCTGTATGTGCAGCAGCTCACAGATCGTCGGTGCGATGTCGACAATATGGGTCGGCTCGGCAGTCTGTCCGTGAGGTATGTGCCAGCCATAGAGCACGAAGGGGATGTGGGCGTCGGTGGGGTTCCACAGTCCGTGGCTTGTGCCGCGGTAGTCGGCAGCGTTGCTGACATCCTCCCAGTCGGGTCGTGGCACGTAGAAGAGATCGCCGCTGCGCTTCTTGTTATATCCGTTGACGATCATATCGCGCAGGCGGGAGGGCAGGGACGTGGTGAGCGCCTTGTCGTAGTCCACGACATAGAGGATGTTTGAGTCCTGCTCCAACGTCTCGATCATCTGCCGCTTCACGTCGCAGAGTTTCTTTCCGCTCTTGGCGATGGCCTCTCGGTTGAGATAGACGCGGCCGGCATCGACGTTTGTCACCAGCGGGCTGATGCCAGTTTCCTTCTCAAGTTGGGGCAGCCGACTGTTGAGCCAAGAGTCCTTGCCCCAGGTGTTGAGACCACCCGACGGTATTTTGTGAGCCTTGAGGAAGTTGGGATTATGGGCAGCGCCATGGTCGGCAGTGAGGAAGAGCAGGTAGTTGCTGCGTCCCACCTTCTCGTCGAGGAACTTCAGGAACAGTCCCACCTGGCGGTCGAGTTCCATGTACACGTCGTGGTTCTCCTGTCCGCGTGTGCCATACTGGTGTCCGATGGCATCCGTCGACGACACGCTCATGGCCAGCAAGTCGGTGATGCTGTCCTCTCCAAGTTGCTCACCGTCGATGGCGGCTTCGGCCATCTGGAAGGTCTTTGTCACTCCAGGCACAGAGGTCTTGACATTGGTGCCCGGCTTGGTCTGAATCTTTTTGTTGATATCCTTCACCCATTGTGGAAGTTCCTTCATATAATAGGTCGAGGAGATAAAGTGCCCAGCACTTTGATCCCACCAGTAGGCAGCGTTGGCAGCATGTCCGGCAGGCAAAATAGCGGCGCGGTCTTTGAGCGCGATGCCGATGACCTTGCCTTTGAAGTCAGTGGCGATGCGCAGCTGGTCACCGATGCCTGAGGCCAGAAGATTGCGTGGCGACATTTTTCCCTCCTTGGAGTTGGAGCCCACGGAACTGACGTTGTCATCGTCGCAGCAATAGACATTCTTGCCGTCCTTGACAAAGTTGTTGCCGGCGATGCCGGTCAGCGCGGGCACGGAACCGGTGTAGACGCTGGAATGGCCTACGGCTGTGACCGTCGGCACATAGTTGATCAGCGTGTTCTCGTAGCTGTAGCCCTCGTCGACAAGGCGGCGCAGGCCGTCAGACTCAAACTGGGGGTAATAGTAATAAAGGTAGTCCCAGCGCATCTGGTCTACCATCAGACCGATGACAAGTTTTGGCCGCTGGACGTTGCTGCCGGCCAGCATGGGCGCTGCCAACAGAATGGCAGCCAAGAGCGTGAAAATCTTTTTCATCTTTAACATATTATAGAGTTTTATAGAGATCATAGAATGGATAGAGATCATAGAATGGATAGAGATCATAGAGTCCATAGCATCTATAGAGAGCGATGGGAGCTATAGCGTAACAGCCTGCCACAGTCTCAGGTCGGCTTCTTTCTCCACCTTGTCCTGCATCCTTTTGTTCAGTCCGTGGAAGAAATCATAGCCGGTGATACGCTCCACCTCGTCGATGCTGTTGACATAGTCGCCTTTGGGTCGGTTGCCATCGGTGTTGCGATAGATAAAGCCAATGGCCTTGGGTGTCCCTTTCAGACAGAGCACCACCTTGAAGAATGCTTCCGGCACGGTGACGTGATGCTCCTGCCCAATGGTGGCGTGTCTGCTGTGGAAGAGGATAGGACCGGAGACGACATATATCTCGCCATACTCCTTGGCCCAGCGGCGGCACTGCATCTCCATCTCGTTCCAGTCTCCGGCATTGAGGCCGTGGTCCTGCGGACACATATTCGTCATCAGGAAGCACTCGTCCATGGCCTGCTGGTCCCAACGGTTGTCGGCAGCGGGGCACATATGGCCTCGGTCATAGCCCGACTGGATGTAGTCGTAGGTCGTCACGCGGTAAGCCTCCGGCACATCATCGTCGGGATGAAACTTCACGCCTTTGCGCTGCACGTTGCCGTCGGAATGTGCGGCGGTGATTTTCCACGCTACCCAATTGGGCATGAGTGTGGTGCTGTTGAACGAACAGACGTAGGCTTTCCGCCTGAGCAGCTGTTCCGGCACGCCCTTCTTGGTGAGGGGCAGGAGCGAGTCGGGTACGGTGTAGGACGCGTCGCCCGATGACGAGCCCTCGTCGGCAAGATGGCTATTGTCGTTGTTGTCAGCCTTGTTGTCGTCGGTCTTACTGTTGTCCCCGGCGACTTCTGTCTGACCGCTGTCTTTGGCAAGGGGGCGCTGCTGTCGTGGCGAGAGGCTGCAGGAGAGCAGTGTCAGCGCCACGGCGAGGGTCTCGATATATTGTTTGCTTCTGTTCATGATGTTTGTTTCTTTTCCATCTTCGTTGAGAAGAGGATAAGAGTTGAGCCAATGTTCAGGCTTTTTCCAAACACATGTCGAGCTCCGCCTCAATGGCCTTGCGGTCGAGGTTCTGCCCGATGAAGACGATTTTCTCCATACGGTCACCGAACTTCTCGTCCCAGTCCTTCTTCACGCCGGGGTTCTGCTCCATAAAGTCTTTCAGTTGGTCTTCAGGCATGGTGGCGTACCACTGGCCGGCATTGGTGATGTTGAACTGCTTTCCGCTTTGCTCAAAGAGGTAGCAAGTCTCCGGCTCATCACGGAACCAGCAGATGCCTTTGGCTCTGACGACGCCCTTGGGCCACTTCGCGGAGACAAACTCGTCGAAGCTACCAAGGTTAAAGGGCAGACGGCGACGGTAGACGAAGGTCTGAATGCCATACTCCAGTGCCTCGCCGCTTTCCTCGTTCTCCAGGCTCTCGTCATCGTCGTCCTCCATGGCCTCAATCCATCGTGCCGACGTGGCGACCTTGTCGAAGTCGAAGAGATGGGTGTTAAGGATCTTGTCGAGATCAATGCCGCCGTAGTCGCAGGGTATGATGAGCGCCTGAGGCTGTATCTCCTTGATGACTGCCGTGAGATGGGCGAGGTCGTCGGGCGAGATCTCCGATGCCTTGTTGAGCAGGATAATGTTGCAGAACTCGATCTGCTGGATCACGAGGCTGGCGAGATCCTCCTCGCCATGCTCCTGCTGCAGATGGTCGCCGAGGCCGAACTCGTCTCTCATGCGCAGAGCGTCGACAACGGTGACGATGGCGTCAAGGCGCGCGGCACCGTTCTTCATCGCTGCGGGAGCGACGAGCTGAGGATAGGTGCTGACGGTCTGGGCGATTGGTGCGGGCTCGCAGATGCCGCTGGCCTCGATGACGATATAGTCAAAACGCTTGGTGTTGATGATGTCGTTGAGCTGTTTGACGAGATCCATCTTCAGCGTGCAGCAGATGCAGCCGTTTTGCAGTGCCACGAGGCTGTCGTCGCCCTGTCCTACCACGCCACCCTGCTGGATGAGGCTGGCATCGATGTTCACCTCACCGATGTCGTTGACGATGACGGCGAAGCGGATGCCTTTCTCGTTTTTCAAGATGCGGTTCAGGAGTGTGGTCTTGCCGCTTCCTAAGTAGCCCGTAAGCAGCAGAACAGGAGTTGTCTTTATCTCTTTATCCATTTCTATTATTGTACTAAATTTCCTACAAACTTGTTTTGTTGGGCAAAGATACAAAAAAGCGCTTAAACATCGTAGAAGCGCAACGTTTTTTAAGTCTTGACATCAAATTGAGATATGTATAGCAAATGCCTGAAATCTGTGAGAGCTTCTCATGATCACACTATAAGCCTTGCAACTTATCCTTTTCACAAATCTCATCAATTCCCAATGGTGTGCAATGAATTCTCTAATTCTCAAATTCGTGATAAAAAAATTGTGTGGGCATCTTGGCAGATACGTAGTGTGATTAAGTTATAGTTAGTTTCGGAAACGACCCGATAAACATCTGCCTCTGTTTTTCTTTAACTTAAAAAACGTTGGGCAGGGCGTCTGGTTTGTCGCTATTTATGTAATTTTGCTGCCGACAAAAACAATATCAAATAAAAGAAAGACCATGATGAAGACCAAGATGATGATTGCCGCAGTGGCTGCCGCCGTACTGGTCAGCGGTGCCGCACTGGCTGCCGGCAAGGGTGATGACGTGATGACCAAACTGAAAGACGGTACCTATGTGGTCAACACCACAACGCTTGCCTCGAATGTTCGCGGCTATCTCGGTGCCACACCACTGGAGGTGTATATCAAGAAGAATAAGGTGGTAAAGGTAGTAGCGCTGCCCAACAAGGAGACTCCGAAGATCTTCGCTAAGGTGAAGTCGGGTATGCTGCCCAAGTATGCGGGCAAGAAGACATCTGCCGTCAGCGCTGTCGACGGTGTGACGGGGGCCACCTATTCCTCCAAAGCCGTGAAGGCCAACGTCGAGGCTGCCGTGAAATATTATAAGGCTCATAAATAAAGGAGCTGCAATCCTCTTTTTACTTTCAAGCCCCCTCCCGAACTTTCCCTTCATTGGGAGAGGTCGGAAAAGGGCTTTTTACGTTTTGTGTCATAACCATCTTGATAGAGTTTTTTGAAGCAATCGGTATGATGATTTGTTTCCTTTCTCTAAATAATTTAGAATCTTCTAATATCAAATAAATCTTTTTTAAGACAAAATCTTCGTCGCTTGGGAATATTATCCATAACTTTGCACAAAGAAATATAACACAGCCACGTACAAAGAGATTTTTTACAGGAAGGCAGCAGACAGACGTTAATGAGGAATAGCTACAAGAGACAGACTGCGGCATGGATACTGATGGCAGTATTCATCCCCATGCTTTTCCTAGCTTCGCTCCACCGTCACGACACCGTGGGACAGAGTCAGGAGGAGGTGTGCTATGCCTGTCTCCACCACATCCACCACGACGCGCACCTCAACACGATGGCGCATCATACCGGTGATTGTGTCCTCTGTCATTTTCTATCGCTTCCCTTCCTGGCGACTGCTACTTTAGCAATCGCTACACCTTATTATATTATACTCACCGCCACGACGGCTCCATCCTCTACCCTATCATCGTCCCGTCATGGCGTTCCTACATTAAGAGGCCCACCTGTGTACTAAGCCTTACAGCCTCACCCCCGACACCTCTCCAAGGGGAGAGGGGAGTAATTACATTCAAGGGGGTTAGGACGACCATAAAGGCCGTCCCTACATTCAAACCATCAAAACCATTAAAAGTCTTCAAAGCCATTCCCTAGTGGGTATTGCCGTTCCCTCCCCTCGGGGAGGGTTAGGGAAGGGCTCCATATTTTAATTATGAAATCATTCTATCTCTTGTTGTTAGGCTTGATCATGAGCCTGACAGCGACTGCAGACCCTGCGCTGATCACTACGACGCTCAAGGGTCATATTACCGATGCCACAGACGGAGAACCACTCGTCGGCGTCGTCGTATCCATACCAGAAATTCAGGAGAGTACCGTCACCGACGCAAACGGCAACTATGTCTTCGCCGCACTGCCACAACGTACGGTCAGCGTACAGGCCAGCTACCTGGGTCATCAGAATCAAGTGAGAAAGATCGACCTGAAGAAAACCGCACAACTCGACTTCGTCATGAAGGAGCAAAACGCCATGCTCGGCGAGGTCGTCGTCACAGGACTGACGGGCAAGTCGCTGATGAAGGACTCCCCGACGCCGATATCCCTCGTCAACGCCGACATGCTGCGCACGACTCCCTCCACCAACATCATCGACGCGCTCAGCCATCAGCCCGGCGTGTCGCAGGTGACCACGGGCGGTGGCATCTCCAAACCCGTGATCCGTGGCTTGGGCTTTAACCGTCTCGTCGTCGTCAACGACGGTATCCGCCAGGAAGGAAACCAATGGGGTGCCGAGCACGGCGTGGAGGTGGACGCACAAGGTGTCTCCTCGGCCGAGATTATCAAAGGTCCCGCCTCGCTGATGTACGGTTCAGATGCTCTCGCCGGTATCATCATCTTCCATGGCGATCCTGTCATGGCTCACAACACCATCGACGGAGAAGCTACCACGGAATACCAAAGCAACACGGGACTCTTCAACTACTCGCTCAACTTCCGCGGCAATCAGAACGGATGGGTGTGGAACGGTCGGTGGACCGACAAGCGGGCGCATGACTACCACAACCGCGCTGACAAATATGTCGTAGGCTCCCGCTTCCGTGAGCAGGACGCCGAGGCTATGACCGGATACAACGGTGGATGGGGCTACAGCCATCTTTCTGCCAGCATCTATCACCTGACGCCGGGCATCGCGGAAGGCGAGCGCGCCAACGACAGCAAGAGCTACAGCAAGACGCTGCCCTTCCAGCAGATCCACCATTACAAAGTGGTGAGCGACAACGCTTACTATCTCGGCAACAGCACGCTGAACGCCACCATCGGCTATCAGCAAAACCGCAGACAGGAATACGAGGAGAGTGCTGACGAGCCGGGACTGGACATGATGCTCCATACGCTGAACTACGACATCCATTACATCCTGCCGGAACAGAGTGGATGGAAGGCTACCATCGGTGCCAACGGCATGTGGCAGCGCAACATGAACAAGGGCTCGGAATATCTCATCCCGGGCTATCAGCTCTTCGACTTTGGCACCTTCGTCACCACTTCCTACCAGAAAGGCTCCTGGACGTGGTCCGGCGGTCTGCGCGTCGACCACCGTCATCTCCACGCCTTTGCACTGGACGACCATTTCGACCGCCTTTCCCGCAACTTCACCAGCTTGTCCGGTTCTGTCGGAGCGGTCTGTCATGTCACTGATAACATGAACCTGCGCCTCAACGCGGCGAAAGGCTTCCGTGCGCCGGGCATCAGCGAACTCTCGGCCAATGGCGTGCATGAGGGCACACAACAGTATGTCCTCGGCAACGGGCAGCTCAAGGCAGAACAAAGCTGGCAGGTGGATGCCGGGTGGGACTTCACCTCACGCTGGGTGACGGCACAACTCTCGCTTTTCGCCAACTACATCGACAACTACATCTTCACTGCCCGGCAGGGTGACCAACAGCGCGAGGGAGTGCCTCTCTATCAGTATACCCAAGGCGACGCGCGTCTGCTCGGCGGCGAGGCAATGATCGACTTCCATCCTGTGGAGCGTCTGCATTGGCAAAACAGTTTCTCGTATGTCAACAGCGTACAGCGCCATCAGCCCCGTGAGTCGCGCTATCTGCCCTTCACACCCGCTCCACGCTGGAACAGCGAACTACGCTATACGCTCATCCGCGACGGCAAGACGTTCGACCACACCTTTGTTGCTGCCAATATGGAGTGCAACCTACGACAAAACCACTACTATATGCTCGGTGGCACAGAGACGGCAACGCCAAGCTACACGCTCTTTGGTTTGGCTGCCGGTACGGACTTCAAGTACAGCGGCAAGCGCCTGGCTACACTGTCCCTCTCAGCAACAAACCTCTTCGACCGCATCTATCAGGATCATCTCAGCCGACTGAAGTATATCGGAGGCGTGAACCCCGACAACGGCCGAATGGGACTGTTTAACATGGGACGCAATATCACGGCAAAGCTGACATTATACCTTTAATAAAAATAAGGTATATCATCATGGAAGAAAAAAACATGAAGTGCACCACACGGTCGAGCGAATACATCATTCGCCGGCCGTGGCTGACAGCACGGAAAGACGTGGTCGTGCATCCCGACGGCCGTGTGCAACCGGAGTACTACGTATTGGAATATCCCGACTTCATCAACGTCATCGCCATCACCACCGACGGCCGCATCATCATGGAACAGCAATGGCGGCAGGCTGTCGGCGAGGTATCGCTGGAGATCCCCGCCGGCGTGGTGGAGAAAGGCGAGTCGCCCCTGCATGCTGCCCAGCGCGAACTGGCAGAAGAGACAGGATTCACGGGCGGCACGTGGGAGCAACTGCTCGTCACCACGCCAAACAGCAGCACGGCAACCAACCACTGCTATACGTTCGTAGCGCGCGGAGTTGAGCAGACCACCACGCAGCATCTCGATGTCACGGAGGATCTCCGCTACTTCTATGTCTCGGAAGACGAGCTCTTCACCATGCTCAAGGAAGGCAAGATCCATCAGGCCATGATGGTAGCACCACTGTGGAAGTACTTTTGCAAACGCAGTCTCACCCCCCCATACCCCTCTCCAAGGGGAGAGGGGAGTGAAATGTTAGATAAACAGTCTGTTAAGCGTATAGGAAAAGCTCGCTCTGGGGTATTGCCATTCCCTCCCCTTGAGGAGGGTTAGGGAAGGGTTTTAGTATACTTTCACATGCAGTATCTGATAGTCGTCGATGCCGATACGCACATGACGGCCCTGATGTGTCTGGTCGCCATTGAGATAGCGAACCGGTGACCAATGGCCGTCAGCATCAACGCGGATCTCTGACACGGAACCAAGACCGACATAACGGGGAGAAGAGTAAGCACCACGTTGCTGCTCTTCTCCTCTTTTTTTATTCATAGCGGAAGCACCGAGGCTTTCCGCCGGCCTTCCCTTTTGCGTCTTTTCATCTTGCTTCTTTCCATTACCTTTCAGCGCGAAGCCGTCCTCGCCCAAAGCCTGCTGGCGTACAGCGGCCTGTCCCTTATCCTTAAACTCAACGACGACACCACTGCCGGCGATGATATACTCGTCAGCGCTGAGCCTGATAATTACCGCACCGCCCTCGCGCCAGGTACTTCCGTCCTTGGCACGCGGATCCCACGGCAACGTGAAGACATGATGGCATGCAAGGGCGAAACGCCCGTCGATGAGCGTCGTGTCACGGTCCTGCTGGTCAAAGAGCACACCATGGATCTGCTGTTTGCCACGATAGCGGAGCAGCAGAGGGGTGAGCTGATGCAGAAGATGATAAGCAGCGCTGACCTGGTGCGTATCTCCCGCTCCGCTTTGGTCGATGGCAAAGGGACAGAAGCCTACTGCCTCGTGCTCGCCGAAGGTGTAGAGAGCCCGCACACCACTGTTGACGCAGCAGCGCGACTCCGGGATGAAGAGCGGGTTGTCGGCTGTGGCATAGCGACGTGCCCAGTTCTTGAAACCCGTGTCATAGATGTCAGGCGAACAGAGGTCAACATGCGTTACCACCTGTTTCCAGATGGGAAAGAGATGAACCAACGGCCCCGCCGAAGGATATTCGCCGGGCTTGCGGCCCCGGCTGTTCATCGCGGCATTGACGTAGAGCGGCAAGGCATAGATGCGCTTAGCCGCACAGGCCAGCCGCTCGACATAGTGGGCATACCAGTAAGCCTGGAATTGTTCATCGCCCTCGTTGCTCTCTCCGAGCAGCTGTTGCCAGGTGAGTCCATGGCGCGCCGTCGTCGTCAAACCTTTGTTGGCTTTCTCATAGATCTCAAGGAAGTCTTTCGGAACAGGCTTTCGCCAGACCGACTCGGCCAAAGGACAGTGGTCACGGGCCGACTCAAGCATACCGATCTCGTTCTCCACCTGCATCATCACCACGGTCTGTTCCTTGCTGTCAATGTCGCGGATATGACGGATCAGACGGGTGAACACCGTGCTGTCAGCCCGGAAGAGATTCTCCGAGAATGCCGTGACGATCTCCTGCAGCCGTCCGCTCTTGCTGCAGGCACGTGGGAAACGGTGGAAGTCGCGCTTGACCCACAATGGTGCATAGCAGCTCATTGAGTTCTTCCAGGCGCCGAACCACAGAAACACCACCTTCAGTCCGTTGCTGCGTGCCTGCCGGATGCTTTCGTCGATGAGCGAGAAATCATAGTGACCCTCTTCCGGTTCGATGAGATCCCATTGGGCCGGGACGAGCACCGTGTTCAGTCCCAGGCGTGCCATTCTCGGCATCACGCTGTCGATATCAGCCCTGCAGGTAGCGGCGGAGTTGCTGAGCTCACTGCCCAAGATCAGCATCGGCTGACCTTCTACGATCAAGTGTGCACGGCCGGGACCATCGCTGACAAGCCGCGGTTGTGCGTTGACGGTAGTCAGAAAGAGTAAGAGTCCAAAGAGCAGAATGATTCGTTTCATTTTCTAAATCCATTGAAATAGTTGAGACAGGTATGTTGCCACAGACGTGCATTGTCGAGTTGTGTGCCGAGGAGCTTGTCGACTTGTTGCCATTGCGCCTTGCCGACATAGCTGCGCACGGCCGACGACTGCCACAGCACACAGTAGGCGGCCACGCGGCGCACGCCGGCGTTGTAGTGATCGCACAGGCTCTGCCACAACGTGCGGCCGTTGGCGAGACGATAGTCCCAAGCTACATGGTGGAACCACAGCAAATACTGTTCGGGGCAGGTCTTCACGTTTTCATAGAGCGAACGGTAAGGCTCGCGATACTGTGCCGTGGCTCCTGAGCCCGTGGCAACGGTACGGTCGAAGCCGAGTCCTTGCCTGTCAGCTTTATGATAATAGACGGGGCACCACTCCAAGGGATATTCCGCCTTGTAGCCATCGGGCTCCGGTCCATAGTGATGATCAAAGGTAAAGATATGGTGCAGGCCAAGCGGCATCATATAGTCTACACATGCTTCGCGCGAGCTGAGCATCATATCCTCCAGTGCCGCCACTGTCACCGAGTCACCACGACCGAAGGTTTGAAGCAGCCACTCGTGGGCGATCTGCTCAGAAGTCAATGAAGGATCCCAGGCCAGACGGCCGAAAGCATACCAGTTGGACTGTGAGAATGGATGTCCGCACCAGTTGGTGTCATCGCCCGTGTTGGCCACTCCGGCGATGCCCTTCAGTCCGCGAGCCACAGGATCGACGTAGCTGAAGAACTCTTTCCACATCGGAGCGAGATAGACCAAATGGAGCGACTGCCCTGTGTATTCCTGCGTGATCTGCAGTTCAGCCATCTGTGGTGTCTTCGTCATATTGTCGAATACGGGTGCGTAAGGCTCGCGCGGTTGGAAGTCGAGCGGTCCGTTTTTCGACTGCAAGATGACATTGTCGTGGAACAGTCCGTCCATGGACTTGAACTCCGACACGGCCTGCATCACACGGTCCTCGCCTTTGTGGTCGGCGCCATAGACAAAGGAGCGCCAGATGACCGTACCGCCATAGGGCTTCAGCGCGTCGGCGAGCATGTTCGCGCCGTCGGCATGACTGCGGTGATAGTCTCCCGGTCCGGGCTGTCCCTCGCTGTTGGCTTTGACGAGGAAGCCGCCGAAGTTTGGTATCAGCTTGTAGATCTCCTTAGCCTTGCGCAGCCACCATCGCTGCACGGAAGCGTCGAGGGGATCGGCCGTCTTGGTCTCATGCAAAGCCAACGGCGAACCGAAGTTGATGCTCAGCCATACCTGAATGCCGTAAGGGCGGAGCAGGTCAGCGATGACCTTGAGTTTTTCGAGATAAGGGTGCGTGACCATCCTGGGACTGGCGTTGACATTGTTCACCACCATGGCGTTGATGCCCACAGAGGCGTTGGCACGCGCGTAGATCGTCAGGCGTTGGCGCAACGAGTCGGTCATACCGCCTTTTGTGATCTGCTCCCATTTCCAGATGCTCTTTCCCGCATAGCCACGCTCCACACTGCCGTCGGGGTTGTCCCAATGGTTGAGCATGCGACGCTGCAGGGCGGGCGCTGATGTCCAAGTGGCGTCCCTGTCATTGCCCTCCTTTGTCTCTTGCCAGCGCAGCAAGGCGTAGGCACCGTAGAGCAGACCGAGGGGACGACATGCGGAAACCACGGCACTATGATCCGCGGCCTTGTAGCTGATGGTATATCCATCGTTGTCGTTACCGTCTGAAACGAGGCTCAGCGTCACCTGACCGCCCTGCCAACTATCCTGCAACTCACGACGGGCGATGGCAATGGTGCCCGCAGCGGTGTGGTCAGCGACTTTGGGACAAACGACATGAGCGGGCGACGATGCCTTGCTCGGCAGCCACAGTGTAGCGCCCACGCCATCGTTGCCAACGGGAGGCTCGGATGGCATACTATAAATAGGTGTCACTATCATAGCGAGAAGCACGACAACGATGTGATGTAATATAAATAGGTGTTGGCGCATGGTGATGATTGATTTGATTAAGTACAAAGATACAGTGAAAACGAGGCAAAAGCAAGATATAGCGGCTTTTTTTTGCGTGATGAAACAAATAAGAATGTATTTGTAACACTACATGAAGGCCAATCCAGCTCTTATGTTTAACTTTGCAGTCAAAAGAACCTAATATCTGATGAAAGAAAACGTAAACAATTCGACCGCCGTTGCTCAGGACACTCAGGCAGCACGCGGATTCTACAAGCTCAACTGGCTACAGCGTATCGGCTTTGGCTCCGGTGATTTGGCGCAGAACCTCATCTACCAGACCATCTGCATGTACCTGCTGTTCTTCTATACCGATATCTACGGTCTCGATGCCGGAGCGGCTGCGACGATGTTCCTCGTGGTGCGTCTTGTCGACGTGCTCTGGGATCCTATCGTGGGCACCTATGTCGACAAGTACAACCCACGATTGGGCAAGTACCGTGCCTATCTCGTATTTGCAGGCTTGCCGCTGACGGCCTTTGCCATTCTGTGTTTCTGGGACGGTTTCAGCGGTTCGCTACTCTACGCTTACGTTACCTATGTCGGCATGTCGATGTGCTATACTTTTGTCAACGTACCCTACGGTGCGCTCAACAGCTCGCTGACGCGCGACACCAACGAGATCACCATCCTCACCTCCGTGCGCATGTTCATGGCCAACGTCGGCGGACTCGCTGTCTCGGCCGGTGTGCCTATCCTTGTAGCCGTCATGGCCGCACAGAAACTGCCGTTGCAGATGGCGCTCTTCATGGGACTGGGCTCATTGCCTTCGTTTATCTTCATGCCGATGGTACCGGCCATCAAGCGCAAGATCGGTAAGAAAAACATGTTCTATGTCTTCCTCTCCATTGCCATTGTCGGCATGGCAGCACTCTATGTCATCAGCAAGTTCTTCGATATGAAGACGAATATGACGGCCATCTACATCGCACAGTTCATCAAGTCGACGGGTGTCATCGTAGCCACAGGCTATATGTGGGCCCTCGTGCCGGAGGTGATCTCCTATGCTGAGTACAAGACGGGCCGCCGCATCTCGGGTATTGTCAATGCGCTGACGGGTATCTTCTTCAAGGCCGGTATGGCGCTCGGCGGTGTGGTGCCCGGCATTGTCCTGGCCATGACGGGCTATCATGTGACGGCACAGGCCAACACGCTGCCCAAGGATCCGAGCGCATGGTTCTATGCCATGCTCATCTATGCCCTCGTAGGCTGTGTGCTCCTGCTCTTCTGCTTCAGCCAGACCAAGGAGCGTGTGGTCATGGATCAGAAAGAGACCGCCAACGTCAAGGTCAGCGACCTTTGGAAAGAGTTCCTCCGCAACCGTCCGTTGCGTGTCCTGGCCCTGTTCTTCATCACTGCCTTCGCCATGATGTCGGTGGGCAACGCCGCCGGTGCTTACTTCATGAACGACCTGGAGCTTCAGACACCCGAGGCACAGGAAGGCATCCGCTGGCTTGTCTGTGTCATCCCCGCCATGCTGCTCGTCCTCGCTATGTTCATCATCTCGAAGTATGAGCTCACCGACGAGAAAGTCGACGAGATCAATGAGGAGATAGAGCACAGACACATGGAACAGGAATAAGGGATACAGATCATAGGATTGAAATCAATATACAGAAAGTCGAAAAGATTCCCAAAACAACAAAACTAATCGAACATGAACAACATCAAACGCAACCTGCTGGTTGCTCTCAGTCTCGTCGCCACGCTGGGTGCCGGTGCCAAGGACAACACGCCCACGCTCAAGGAGACCGTAGGCAAATACTTCTACATCGGTGCTGCCGTGAACACGTCCTGCGTGTGGGAGCGAAACACGGTGGAGGCAAACATCGTGAAGGATGACTTCAACTCCATCGTGGCCGAGAACTGTATGAAAGGTGAGGTCATCCACCCCGAAGAGAACCGCTATGACTGGCGCGACGCTGACCAGACGGTGGCCTTTGCTGAGAAATACGGTCTCACTGTCTTCGGTCATTGCCTCGTGTGGCATTCCCAGCCGCCACGCTGGATCTTCACCGACGACAAGGGGAAACCGGTTACGCGCGAGGTGCTCATCGACCGTATGTATCACCACATCACCACGGTGGTGAGCCACTACCGCGGACGCATCAAAGGATGGGATGTGGTCAACGAGGCCTTCAACGACGACGGCACGCTGCGACACACTCCTTATTATAATATCATCGGTCCGGACTACATCGAGTTAGCTTTCCGCTTTGCCCATGCCGCTGATCCCGACGCAGAGCTCTACTACAACGACTATAACCTGTCCACGCCGGCAAAGCGTGACGGTGTCTGCAAGCTCGTGCGTGCGTTGAAAGCCAAGGGCATCCGCATCGACGCCGTAGGTATGCAGAGCCACAACGGATATAACTATCCCGACCTGAAGAACTACGAGGCAAGCATCGACTCCTTCGCTGCCTGTGGCGTGAAGGTACAGATGACGGAGCTGGATCTCAACATGCTGCCCAACCCGAAGAGCTTCGGTGGGGCGGAGATCAGTCAGCACTATCAATATAATAAGGAGTACAACCCTTATGTCAAAGGTCTCGACAAGAAGGCGCAGAAGGTCTTCGACAGCCGTTACCTCGCGCTCTTCGACATCTACCGCCGTCATGCCGCGCAGATTGAGCGCGTCACGCTGTGGGGTGTCACCGACGGCACGTCATGGCTCAACAACTGGCCTATCCCCGGCCGCACCAACTATCCCCTGCTCTTCGACAGAGAGGGGAAGGCAAAGAAGGTGGTGAAGGAGATAGTGAATATGTATAAAGAGTAGGGGTTATTAATCAGCAACTAATCATCAACAACTATGAGCAGATATCTTTTTCCCCAAGACTATATGGCTGACCCGTCAGCCCATGTGTTTAACGACAAGATCTATGTCTACCCTTCCCACGATTGGGACAGCGGAGAGGCCTTCGACGACGGCGGCGGTCACTTCCAGATGAAGGACTACCACGTGCTGCGCATCAACGGCAACCCGATGGAAGCCGCAGTCACCGACTGCGGCAAGATCCTCGACGTCGAGGACGTGCCCTGGGCTGAGAAGCAGATGTGGGACAACGATGTCGTGGAAGTCAATGGCAAGTACCACCTGATCTTCGCGGCAAAGGACTACAATGGTGTCTTCCGCCTTGGCGTAGCCATCGCTGACCGTCCCGAAGGTCCGTTCATCCCGCAGCCCGATCCGATCCGCAAGTCCTACAGCATCGACCCGTGCGTCTTCAAGGACGACGACGGCGCGGTTTATGTCTACTTCGGTGGCATCTGGGGCGGACAGTTACAGTGGTACCGCGACAACAAAGCACTCAAAGACGAGTACCTGCCTACAGGCAAGGAGCCCGCCATCCCTGCCCGTGTAGCCCGTATGACGCCCGACGGCATGCAGTTCAGCGAGAAGCCGCGTCCCGTCGTCGTCGTGGGCGAACAGGGCCAGCCGCTCACCGCCGACGACCCGCACCGCTTCTTCGAGGCCAGTTGGATGCATAAGATGTATGGCAAGTACTATTTCTCTTACTCCACCGGTGACAGCCACCTGCTCTGCTATGCTGTCGGCGACAACCCTTACGGCCCGTTCACCTATCAGGGTGTGATCCTCAACCCGGTAGTGGGCTGGACGACACACCACAGCATCTTAGAGTATCACGGTCACTGGTATCTCTTCCACCACGACTGTGTGCCCAGCCACAACACCACATGGCTGCGCAGCCTCAAAGTCGCTGAGCTGCAGGTCGACAAAGACGGCAGAATCCATACGCTACAATAAAAACTACCTATCATCAGGTTCTCTTGTTGGTGGCTGAAAAGCTATTGGCATGAAGAGAGGACAAAAAAAGTGGGCTCCATTGCAGTGCCCACCTTTTGATTTATTCTTTATGATCGTGAATGGTCTACGACTCTTATTTCACCACCATCTTCTTTCCGTTCTCAATCACCACACCCTTGTAGTCTGTACCTACCTTCTGACCGGCGAGGTTGTAGCGGACAGCCGGCATTTGTTTAGTCTCAACAGAAGAAATGCCCGTTGCCGAAGCATCCACGGTGACAACAACAGAATTGATTCGGCACTGCTTGCTTTTGCCATCAAGAGTGAACGTAACTGCGTCTGTACCTTCTGTGTTGGTATAGGTTTACTTATCAAGAGTACCATTGTCAACGGTCATATCAGACCATTTCTGTTGCTTGGTGTTTGACGGTTGTACAAAGACGATCTTCTTGATCTTACTGTCCTTGCTTTCAAACTTCAAGGTTCCGCCATAGATGCGGAGCTGGGAACCGTACACCTTTGCGTCATTCTCCATTTCGTAATAATCCCAAAGTCTGTTGGGAGTTGTAGTCGTAGACTTAGAAACGGTGAAGGACACACCATCTACAGTTGCTGTCTTGGCTTCTGTAAAGTCACCATCGTTTGAAGAGCTTGTAGATGTTCCATTCAGTCCAAAAAGTTTCACCCCATCATGGAAGATGTCGATAGTAACATCTTTGTCGGCTGCAAAGCCCATGTTGCTGACCAATGCCAACAGTGCCACGAAAGTTAAGCGTAAAATTTTGTTCATAGACAAATTGTATTTAAGAGTTAATAATAAATAATGTCTTATAGAAGCGTAAATTACTACATTGCAAAGTTACGAAAAATATCGAGACAAACAAATTATTACGTAATAATTTCTTGTTTCATTTCGCATCAGCCGGGAGCAAGAGCCAGATGATGTCCTCTCGCAAAGACGAAAAAGCGGAAAACAGAAAAGAACGTAAAAGCCGCTAAGGCCGCAAGGAAGAGCACACAAGTGCAGTTCATTGCGTTCTCAGCGGCTTTGCGAGCGCCTATCCCCCCTTGCAGTATACTACTTCCCTCTCCTTTGGAGAGAGGTCGGAGGTGAGGCTTTCGGGGAAGAGACCACTTCTCTATACGCCTCCACCACCATCTCATGCTTCAGCAGTCCTTGCGTCATGACATCCTTACCACACTCCTCCTCAGCCATCGCCTCGACGAGGAGCGGCCAAAAGGCCGACTCGTTGTCCATCGGAGGCAATGGCTTGACGGGCGGCCATCCCGTGCGTAGACAGATATAGACGAGATAAGTCGAGGGATTGTTCTCCGGCGGCGGGGCCCATCGGTAGATCACCTTCTGCAACGTGTTGAGATAGTGGCGAACCACATAGGAGCGGAGCACGATGAAGGCAGCGCGCAACCCATAGCGCATCTCGCCGAACTGACAAAAGGCAGGATCAGCCTGTCTTTGCGTCATCCCCTTCCAGCGTGTGCGCGTCCGTCTGATGTTAAGCGGATTGTTGTTTCTAATTCCCCTTGGGATGATTTTTTTCCTTGTCCTCATCGTCGTCGTCGTTGTCTTTGAGGTTCTTGACATAGTTGATAATAGCAGAGAGCACACTGGCCAACAAGCTCAGGAGCCGTACAATTTGTTTGATTTTCATGTTTTTCTGAGTTTTAGTGTAGTAAAAAGAACAGTCTCACCAGCCTCACCCCACCCCCTCTCCCTTTGGAAAGAGGTTGGGGGATGAGGCACCTTGTCTTACGGATTCACACCGGTGCTGTCCGAGCCGCTGCCCTTTCCACTGTCAGTCGGAGTCTTGTCACCGGGAGCCCGACCATCGAGCTTAGAGGCACGCTTTGCGGAGATGCCCTCAAAGAGATAGTAGCTGTTGACGCGGGTACCGGTGGTCTTACCGTCGGCAGTAGTAGTACCCTTAGCCTTGATGACGGTGTGCTCCGGACTGAAGATCACGCGGTAGCCGACGATGTTGTTACCCTTGAAAGTACCAGGATCACTGGCTGCAGTCGACTTGACATTGATCTTGAACATGCCCAGACCGTTGATACGTACCTTGCTGGAGCTTTGCAAAGCGTCACGCATGACCTCCACGAGCTCGGTCAGGCAGGCCTTGACGTCGGAGCGCTTGAGCGTGCAGTTGCGCTGGATGGTGTCGGCGATGTTGTCGAGGTTCACCGTGTCGGTGTGGATGGTACGGGCGTAGTACTTGCCGAAGCTCTTGCTGTTCTTGATCTTGTTCTGATACAAACGATAATAAATAGACATAATACTGTAAAATTGAAATTAAAACAGGTTCCTCTTGCCTCGGTCTCTTATCAGGAGGGTAGGTGAGGTCTTTTGTTTACGTTTGCAAAGTTACTATCTCGCGCCTGTACAGATGCATATTATTGTATGTTGTTGCATGTTATTGCGCGTTATTGTCGTTTAATCATGAAGATTACCATAAAAACCAAGTGAGAAGAGGCCATAAAAAACCGCAGCAGTCCTCAGGATCTTTGGACGGTTGCGGTAAGAAGATGAAAGGAAGAAGGTCTCCCGAGCGTCGTTTTACTTGTTAACAACGTGTTTACGGGAGTAGTAGCCCATATTGTCGGAAGGTTTGAAGACGAGCCTGTCATGAGCCTCTACCATGATTTTCTCTTTGTTAGTAGGGTTGACATACTGTCTTGCGGCTACGTTCTTGACGAAAAACCGTCCGAAGTCTGGGATGGCAACCTCCTGATCTCCCTCGGTGAGATTGTCGGCGATGGCGCCCAGCACAGCGTTGATACAGTTGGCGGCCTGCGCTTTCGACACCTGCAACGAAGCAGCTACGGCATCGGTAAGTTGTGTTCTATTCATGCTGATATGCTTTTATGTTGTGCAAAGATAATCATTATTTCTTAATCCCGGTCCAAAAATCCATCCTTATCTTGGTAGTCTCAGATGAAATGTTTATTTTTGCGACTGTTTATCATTTGATCGTTAGTGCCATGAAATCAGACAGAGAGAAACGGGCCGCACGCGTGACGCTCTACGGTGCGGCTATCAATATCATACTGGTTATCTTCAAGCTCATCGCCGGCATCATCGGACAGTCGTCCGCTATGATTGCCGACGGCATTCACTCGCTCAGCGATCTGCTCACCGACGTGGTGGTGATCATCTTCATGAAGCTCAGCACCCGGCCGCAGGACGAGGACCACGACTACGGGCACGGTAAATACGAGACACTTGCCACAGCCATCATCGGCATGACGCTGTTCGTCGTAGGTCTGGGCATCTGCTACGGCGGCGTGGTGAAGATATGGGCGGCGTTGCAAGGTCATCCGCTGACACTGCCGGGATGGATCGCACTGGCAGCGGCCCTGGTGAGCATCGCTCTGAAGGAGTGGTGCTTCCAGTTCACCGTGCGTACGGGCCGCGCCATAGAGAGTGAGACCGTCATCGCCAACGCCTGGCACCACCGCAGCGACGCGCTCTCATCGGTGGGCACAGCCATCGGCATCGGCGGCGCCATCGCCCTGGGACCGTCATGGGCTGTCCTCGACCCTATCGCCGCCGTCATCGTCAGCGTGCTCATCGTCATCACGGCATGGAAGCTGATGTCCAGCGCCTTAGGTGAGCTGCTGGAGAAGAGTCTGCCCGAAGCCATGGAGAAAGACATCGAGCACACGGTCACAGAAGACGAGCGCCTCAGCGATATTTATCATCTGCGCACGCGCCGCATAGGCAGTCATATCGCCATAGAGATGCACGTGCGCATGCCCGGCGACCTGACGCTGGTCAAAGCGCATCAGGTCGTCTCCAGTGCTGAGAAACGCCTGCGCAACCGCTTCGGGCAGGGAACGTTTATCAGCATACATATGGAGCCGGTCAAGAGCAGCCTCACCCCCAACCCCCTATCCAAAGGAGAGGGGGAGTGAAATGCGGGATAAACAGTTAGGGGGCAGCACGCAAAGCTACAAATAACAAGAAATAAAAAAATGCACACTTATATTACACGCATAGAGCGAGAGAGAGGAATATGCAGAGGACTCTTCTTCCTTGCTCTCGTCCTTCTTCTTTTTGCTTCCTGCGGCGGAAAGAAAAGCGATGATACCAAGACGGATACACAAGGGAAGGGAAACAATATCGCCGTGGACACGGCCCTGCAGTCCCGACTGAAGAAGTTCGCCGCCGCACCACGCTGCAAAGGACTCTTCGGCTTCTATGTCTATGACCTCACGGCCGACAAGCCAGTGTATGGTGAGAGACAGAAGGTGACAATGTCGTCGGCGTCCTGCCTGAAACTGATTACCGGCGTGGCCGGACTCCATCTGCTCGGCACGGACTACTCCTACCCTACTTCGCTGTGGACAACGGGTACGATGAAGAAAGACACGTTGCAGGGCAACGTCATCTTCAAAGCTCAACTCGACCCGCAGCTCAACGAGCCGGACCTGATGATGTTTCCCCAGGCACTGAAGAAGAGCGGCATCAAGAAGTTCAACGGCAAGCTGGTGCTCGACCTGGTGCTCCACAAACCCGTGACGAGCGAGCGCCACTGGTACCCGTGGGATCTGTCGTTCTCACGCTACGGCATCCTGTATAAAGGGGATCAGAAGGTGCGCAAAGCCGTGGTGACAGCCTTCCGGCAGGCTGGCTATCAGTTTGCTGACAGTCAGGTGGTCTACGGCGGACTGACACGCCACGCCCGCCCGCTGTTCCGCTTCCGCCGTCCGGTGGACTATGTGATCAAGAAGATGTGGAAAAACAGCAGCAACACGCAGGCGACATCCCTGCTCTATACCATCGGCTACCATCTCGACAAGCGCGGCAACCTGCCTGTCGTCGGCGTGAACTATCTCCGTGGCTTCGTGCGTGACAGCCTGGGACTGAAGGATAAGCACATCGTCATCCACGACGGCTGTGGCCTCTGCACCTACAACCATCTGTCGCCGGAGGTACTCGTCGCCGTACTCCGCTATGGCTATCAGCGTCCGGCGATCCGCAAGAAGCTGCATACGTGGCTGGCGATCTCCGGTGTAGACGGTACGCTGCGCGCCGAGCTCAGCGACCCGAAACTCAAAGGGCTGGTGCGTGGCAAGACGGGTACGCTCTCCCATCCTTATGGCATCAGCTCGCTGGCCGGCTTCTGTCAGGGCGCCGACGGCCACATGCTGGCCTTCGCGATCATGGACAACGACATGAGTGTCCTCGATGCCCGCGTGCTGCAAAAGAAGCTCTGTCTGGCAATGATCGGAGAGAGAAAGTAACCACCTGCATGATTCATGAGCAATAGGTCATGTTTTATTGAACATTGAATACCCATCAATTCACCACAAATTATTCACGAATTATTTATGAGAAATACATGATCCATTAATGGACATTCATGTAAGAATAAAATGTTGCCTGATTATCAGATAGTTACTTGGTAAATGGTACAAAAATGTGCATGACGGGAAAGGCAGTTTTTAGTGAATTCTAAGGCAGTTATTCTACTTGCTGTTATGAGATATTAAGAAACCAAATCTTGCCTTTAACTTTTTATAAGCACAACTTTCTCACCTATAACTTTCCATATCAGGAAAGCTTTTCTTGTCTTTTCGGCAAACAACATTATTAGCTAAATATGGAGAACAAGAGTTTAGGGATGATCATACGCGAGGAGCGAAAGAAGAAGGGGCTTACACAAGCTCAGCTTGAGAAGCTCATTGGCCTGAAAGGGTCTCGCGTGTCGAAGATTGAGCATGGCGCACCGATAACTCCCGAGGTGGCATCTTTCATTCTTGACTAATGACCAAATTTACAAGGTGGGAAACATAAGGCAAGGACAGGAAAAATCAAAACAAGCAAAAAAAATAATCAGATCAGCTTCAGTCGTATGCAGATACAGGCATGATCTCTTGCCGCAACAGAACAAGAAACCTTGTACTATACGATGAAATCTCTTGCTGTCTTGCCCGCATAAGCCGAGAATAGAAGGCATACGCATCTCAAGGCATACCATCTTGATAGGCAATCAAGACCGGCATGCCGATAACGGCGTAGCGGAAGGAGGCATTTACCCCACTCAGTGCTTTTCACATTAACCAAGGTGCCCATAGCCCTGTGTTTCCTACTTCACTCAACCTTACAGTTGACCACTCAGAGACAGCAACCCACTCAGACTATGACCACGGAATAATTACCGATCCGGATGATTCATCTTATGGATCTTGATTAACGCATCCATAAGTATATCGGCGGCTTCACCAAGGTTACCATGAACCAGGGAATCCACCAGTACTTCTTTTACCGCCAATAATGGGAAAGGAGATAAGGCATCCAACTGACCATCATTTTTCAAGCCTTCGACAACATTCGTCAGCAGGTATGCACCCTGCCCTTCCTTGACATTGTAACACAGGCCGTACTTCTCAAGGAGCAGCTTGAAGCTTTCCTCCGGTAAATATTCACGTGGAATCATGGTAATATAAGGATAAAGATCCATGCATTTAGCCACATAGTCCAAGGACTCAAACTTTATGTTAGAATCGCACCGCAACAATTTAAGCAAATTGCTGTAATCTTTATTAGTCGCACCCAGGAATTCTTTGGCATTCCCATGACCTCTTTCTTTCAAGAGTCGCAATAGCGTTTTAGAAAAAATGATGTCCATGTCTGCAAAAGTGGGGATTAATTGCGAATGCACATAATGCTATAATACCACCAATAGTGCTACGACACCACTCATAAGAAAATAATATATAAAATTATCAAAAATACGTAAAGTATCAAATTTTATTCATTCCTGAATGCTATAATAGTGCTAAAGAACGAAGCTTCAACGGTCAATTATTCCTAAAGAGAAGCCCAGTACCCATGAAGACGGCTACCGGGCTTCTTAATGTGCATTAGTAAGAACTAAAACAAAGTCTGCACTTTACTTACCATCTATGAGTTTCTCGATTTGAAGTCTTGGAAAGAGCAGCCTCCCGTTGAGCTTCTTAGAGGGAATCTTGCCCGCGCAGACCCAGTTGTATACTGTTTTCTGCTCTACGCGGAAGAGCCGTGCTACTTCCACAATATCAAGATACCCGTCTCTTTCTGTCATAGTCTTGAGATCTCTGAGCAGCTCGGAATGCCGGTTCAATTTGTCCTCCATTACCCTCAGCTTATCCATAATCGCATGGAATGTATCCACATGGTTCTCCTGTCTCATAACTTCCCGATGTTGTAATTAGAATTGCCGCCTTGCGTAATGATGCCTCTCTCCTTCATGATGGAAACGTACTTTTTGGCTGTTCGCTCCTTTACGTCCATATTGTCCATCACTAGAGTGACCAGCCGTGCGTAGGACATGGGACCCTCTTGCTTGAAGATACTTTTTGCCACCTCCTTCAATTCCGTTTCCTTCCACTTCTCTTTCTCATCCTTGGACTTCTCACCCAGGTAGACGAACATGTCCTTCTCCTTGTCCCATCCGAATTTCATCAGGGGAACATCCAGCGGACTACCATCACGTACCTTCATCGCCTTTACCACCGAGAAGTTGCCAATCTCATCTTTTTCTATAGACAGGAAACGGCTCTTTCATTTAGATATTGACTGCCATGGCACAATTATTGCCTTTTCTCCG
>ERZ791917.97-NODE-97-length-121739-cov-14.688102_pt1 | contig 121739 bp, 99 predicted proteins | sample MGYA00510138_ERZ791917 | MGnify/ENA primary metagenome ERZ791917 (study PRJEB30046, sample SAMN00792102) | human gut metagenome | study: EMG produced TPA metagenomics assembly of the A metagenome-wide association study of gut microbiota in type 2...
AAGCAAAAAGAGGTCGAACTGGATAAGTAGTACAGAATGGGGTAAAACTCAGAGTCGTATATGCAATATCGTTTTATGGTCACGAACCGGGAAGTCAAGTATCTTACGGTTCTCTGTAAAGCCATTACCTGTTGCCCCGCTCATGTCTGACGTCCGGTTGTCAAGCTCATCAAGATAAATTTCAAGTTCCTTGCCATACAAACCTCTCCGATCTTTGGCATCGGGATCTATCAAGACTGTAGTCTCTTTCACGTTGACTACTTCAAAGTAATCTAAAACACCTTCTGGAAGAACAAAGCCTGCCAGGGCTTTCAATGCATCGGAGGACTTAAGCTACTCATTGCCTTAGGGATTTATTGTTGTACGTGTACAAAGATAATACTTTTGTTCCAAATAGCATGCAAACACGTCTGAGTTTCTCTCAACTCTCACCCGCGGAAAATATCCGCTGCGCCAGGATAAGACGTTATAATATAGATTAGATTAAAACTGTTGGCTCAGTGTGAGCAGAATCAAGATGAAAGGAATATTATGAAGATCATGACGGCGCATGGTGGTGAAGGCGCGGTACACCAACTTGCGCACAGAATCGACATTCATATCCATCATCTTGGCTATCTCGTCATATTCCAGATTCTGCATATAGCGCAGATAGATGGCCTCACGTTGCCGAGGTGTGAGTTCCCGTAGCAATTGCTCAACGGTATGTTTCACTTTCTCACGCTCTTCTTCATTAATCAGATGATCCGTCACTGTTACATCGGCGGCAAACGGTATCATCGCAGGATCATCGTCAGTTATACGGGCATAGTGTTTACGTATGTTCATAAGCTTGTTTCGTACCGACTTAATCATGTATCCCATAGCATTATTGATATGCCCGAGTTGTTCGTGCTTACTATACAAAGTGCAGAACATCTCATGAATGATATCCTCACAAGTGTCTTCGTCAGCACCAAGGCTGAGTCCGTACGAGTAAAGGTCATCAATACTCAACTTGTAGATGCAGGCAAAGGCTTCTTTGTCTCCATCGTCACTGTTAACGAATATTGTCCAGTATGAAGACAAACATTCAAGTCGTTCTTCTCTGGTCAAATGGGAAAAGTCTTTCAATTCGCACAAAATCTAACACTTAATTTGATAATCATCCCAACAGTTAGCAGAATTTGCCGGAAGGGTCTCTATACGCAGACAACCAGCACAAGACCCAAAAGGCCCGGGGCTTGTGTTCGTCAATGCGCCACGTTTTATGCAAAGATATATATATTTTACGGTAACTATACAAGTATAAGGATTTTTTAATTGTTATTTTTTATTAAACAAGGAAAAGCATTCCTGACACGTGTCCATAAAAAACGCCTTGCTTTGTCATACTAACAAACGACATAATTCATGGAAACGACAAAGAACCATCATCACACAAAAAAATATACTGACTTTTTAGAGCAGGACGATCATCAGTTCCTACTCTGGAGACTTACCCGTGACGCGCAGTTAGAAACATTCTGGACGAATTATATTGCCGAACACCCTGACGAGCAGGATGCCTTTAGGCGTGCCATTGTTGTAGCTGACAGCATAATGATAAACCACCGCACCATGCCCGATTCTGAAAAACTGTACGGGCGCATCAGTCATGATATTCGGCAACGCCAGCATCGACACGCCCGCATCGTCAGTCTGTGGCACAAAGTGGCCGCCACGGCTGCCATCATACTACTGTTGGCCGCCCCCGCGCTGTATATTGCACACCAGCAGGGGCAACATAACGGTACCGTAGCCTTTGAGACACTTAACGTGGATAACGTACACGACGTCGAACTGATTATAGGCAAGCAGCGTTTTATCTTGCCTGACTCAGCACAACTGAGCGTGCGGGGCAACCACATATTTTGTGGTCAGCGGGACTTAGGCGCATGGCCCGTCGAAGATAAAGTCAGCAGCAGGCTCCTCGTTCCCGTGGGCAAGCATACGTTCCTCTCGCTGGCAGACAAGTCACAGCTATGGGTAAACTCGGCTACTGAGGTAGACTTCCCCCTAACCTACGCCTCCTGTTCAAGAGACATACATGTAAAAGGCGAAATATTTATCGACGTAACACGTAATCCCACAAAGCCTTTTACCGTACACACCAACCGCATGGATGTTCTCGTGCATGGGACACGCTTTAACGTGTCAGCGTATCCAGAAGACGAAGAAGCCTCGGTAGTGCTGGTTAGTGGAAAGGTAGAAGCCTTTGACCGCAGCCATCACAGTATGATGATACGGCCTAATCAACGCATATCTGTCTCGAAAGGCAGCATGAAACGTGAAGATGTAAACGTAAGCCGCTATGTAAGTTGGAAAGACGGCTATCTGTCGTGTGAAGAGGTACCGGCAACTGATGTCATGCGCAAGGTGACCCGCTACTACGGTGTTACCTTTGACACCCATAACACCCTGCTTGCCCAAAAGAAGATCACGGGCAAACTGTATCTCTCGTCCAATGTCGACAATATTCTCGCGTCTATTGCCCTGCTCACCGGAACTCACTATACGAGAAATAATAATCACGTTATCTTTCGTAATAAATAAAAGCAACCCGCATGAAAGAATCACTATCCGCCATATGCTACATGGTTTATCCGTAGCAGACTTCTTCCTCTTGCCTGTGAGAAAGGCAACTTTACTAAAAAAGAACCTATAATATCTATTTATATTTATCTTAAACAAAATGCAAATGTACAAGACTAAATTCGAAATTTTCCGATGTCTTTGCAAAGCATCGGGGCGAATTGGGCAACTGACGATTGCCTCCGCACTACTACTTTCTGTCGGTACCGTATATGCCTCAGAGGGTACAGTAGGCGCCCAAAGCATCAACGTATCGCTCAACATCAGCAACGGTACAATGAAGAGCGCTATTGAGAAAATAGAACGGAGCAGCAATTACATATTCGTCTATAATGACGACGTAAAGGCTGATCTCAGTCGTCATGTGTCACTCCGTATGGAGAATCGCAACATTGATGACGTAATGACACAGATGCTTAGTGGTACCAATCTATCGTATCGCAGGGCAGGCCGCCAGATAACGCTCTACACAAAGTCCGAAAAGACACGTATCGAAGCCCCTTCACGACGCACGACTCTAGCTCCACAGCAAAAGAGTGCCACGCACACCGTAAAAGGAAAAATTGTAGATGCCAAGAATGAACCTATCATTGGAGCTACGGTAAGCATCAACGGACAGAAAGGTGGAGTGGTAACCGACATCAACGGCGAATATACTCTGGACGGCGTGTCCTCCAAAGACATCATTCGCTATTCATATATCGGAATGAAGACACAGACCGTTTCTGTAGGTGCCCGCAGTGTGATTAATATCACCATGCAGTCTGATGTCAACGACCTAAGTGATGTCGTGGTCGTGGGTTATGGCACACAACGCAAGGAATCCCTCACGGGATCAATTTCTACCGTTACCGCCAAAGATCTCACCACCACGCCTCAAGTAAGTGCCACAAACATGCTTACCGGACGTGTACCTGGACTGATCACCACGCAGACTTATGGTGTTCCAGGTAGTGATAATGCCACACTAAGTATTCGCGGTTTTGGCAATGCCCTCTTCATTGTCGATGGTGTAGAGCGTGACGCACGATACATTGACCCGAACATCATTGAGAGCATTTCCGTGCTGAAGGACGCCGCCAGTGCCATCTACGGTTCACGTGCCGGTAACGGTGTAGTGCTTATCACCACTAAACGTGGCCGTACAAGCAAACCTATCATCACTGTTGATGCCACACTGACGCTGCAAAGTATCACTGACATGCCCAAGTCGGTATCATCAGGACAATATGCTGAGTTAAAACGGGAAGAATTTTATAATACTCACGGTGCTGACACGCAGCTTACTCCACCGTTCACCGAAGAAGAGGTGCAAAAGTATTATGACGGATCCGACCCACAATATCCTAACACCGACTGGTATAAGCTAATGATCCGCAATGCGGCACCTATGCAGCAATACAATGCCTCGCTACGCGGTGGCAATGATCGTTTCTCTTACTACAGCTATTTTGGTTACACTAAACAGGAGGGCATTTTCAAGACGAACTTCGGAAACTATCAGCGTTATTCTTTCCAAACCAATTTAGACGCCAAAATTACCGATCGACTAAAGTTACAGGTTTCTATGGCCTACAACTATCATGATCGCAACTATCCTGCTCGTAATGCTTATTCGGGAGAGAATAGTCTGTGGGGGTCTTTTTGGGCGACACTGCCTATCTATCCGCCCACACTGCCCAATCCAGAATACAACTCTTATGCTGGAGGTGCAACGGGTGGTATCCAACTCGTAGCTGACCGCGACATCACAGGCTATAACCACAGTAAGAGTTATTCTACCAATCTGTCGGGAACTCTTACCTACAACTTCAAGTATGCCAAAGGGCTTTCGTTCAAGGCTTTCGTAGACTATACTAAAAGCGACTATCCTACAAAAATATTTCACAAACCAGTCAACTTCTACACCTATAATTACAGTAACGACGAGTATACGCTGCACGGTAGTTACTACACACAAGCAGCCTTGGATCAGACACAGGGCTACAGTACGGTACTGACCAACCAATACTCGCTCAACTATGAGAATATCTTTGCCGAACTACACAGGGTAAAGGCCATGGCCTTGTTTGAGTCAGTCGATACTAAGAGCGACGACCTTAGCGCCTCACGGCAAAACTTTATGACGGCTGCCATCGACCAGTTGTTTGTAGGAAGCACCGCCACGGCCACAAACAACGGCAGTGCCGCCGAGAACGGGCGGGAGAGTTTCGTTGGACGGTTAAACTACAGCTATGCCGACAAATATCTGATGGAGTTTATCCTGCGAGCCGATGCCTCCGCTCACTTCGCTCCCGGCCACCGCTGGGGTTGGTTCCCGGGAATCATGCTTGGCTGGAGAATCGAGCAGGAGCCTTTTATGAAAAATGCCAAGTTTGACATGCTGAAGCTCAAAGCAAGCTACGGACAGATGGGTAACGATGCCATCGGTAACTTCCAGTATCTCTCTGGATACAAGATTTATGAAATGACTTACTTGCTGGGCAGCACTTCTGTCAATGGAATTAAATCGACAGGTTTAGCCAATCCGAACATGACTTGGGAGAAAATGCATATCACCAATGGTGGAATAGAGTTTTCGTATGACAACCGTAAAATTTACGGATCTTTTGAGATGTTCTATCGTAAGCGTAGTGGCATTCTGGCCCGTCGCACCACTTCATTGCCTACCTCATTCGGTGCAACGCTGCCTCTGGAAAACTTGAACAGCCAGAGTACGCGGGGATGGGAAATGGAACTCGGCACTGCCGGAAATGTCGGAGATTTCTACTATGATGTTAAAGGGAACTTCTCTTGGTCACGTTCCAAATGGATTCATTACGAGGAAGCTGATTATACTGATGAAGACCAAATTCGTCTGAACAAACTTTCAGGAGAGTGGGTTGACCGTCAGATAGGCTATATTTCCAATGGACTATTCACCTCACAGGATCAAATTGATAAGCTCGACTATACCTACCCAGGCGGCAACTCCAAGCTGCGCCTTGGTGATCTGATTATTGTAGACCGCAACGGTGACAAGAAAATTGACTGGCGCGATCAAGAGGTCATCGGTAAGGGTACTGTTCCTCATTACATGCTGGGCTTCAATATCAGCCTCCGTTACAAGGACTTCGATTTGGCCATGCTGTTCCAGGGAGCCTTTGGTTTCTATAAGAAACTAATATTCTCTGGTGGTGAGAACTATTACTCTTTTGTTTACGACAAGCGCTGGAGCGAGAGCAACAACGATGCCAACGCCATTGTCCCCAGATTGGGAGGTGCCTCTACCAATAATTATATTACAGAGAACAACTTCGTCAAGTCAGATTATCTTCGTCTGAAGACCCTGAACATTGGCTACAATATTCCGAAGTCTCTTCTCTCTAAAATTAAAATAGAGTCAGCCCGTATCAATATATCAGCTTATAACCTTCTTACATTTAGTGGATTAGGAAAATACCGTTTCGACCCAGAGACTCCGTCAGGAGAAACAGGACGTGCTTATCCTATCAATAAAACTATTTCTTTCGGACTTGAAGTTTCTTTCTAATCAGATACAAAATGAAAATGAAATATCATATTATGGCTGTTGCTGCAGCAGTAGTTGCGCTCAGCTCCTGCTCCGGCAACATTCTGGATCGCGAGCCACTTGACATCATATCTGATGCTCAGGTCTACAAAGATCAAAAGTTGGCCGACGACAAACTTACATTGGCCTATACCAAGATGAGCGTGATGCTGAACGAATGTCCGCGCATCAGAAATCCCAAGGAGACCACATCCTGGTATACTGAAACCGATGACTGGAACGGTCCGTTCATTGTCAATGAGCTGGCTGATGAATCAGTTTCCAACTGGATCAAGGCTCATTCCTCCACAGCCAAGAGCACAGGCATTACCAATTCCGGTGGCATTTTGGAATGGTGGGAAAATGCATACGAGGTTAATCGGGTTCTCAACGAGTTCATCGAAGGTCTCAGCACATCAAACCTGCCTGAGAGTTACCGTACGGAAAGGTCGGCTGAGGCTCGGTTCCTGCGTGCTTTCAATTACTTTTTCATGGTGAAACGATACGGGGGCGTCCCCTTGATTCTGAAAGCACAACTGACCAGCGATCCTTCCAGTGAACTGTATGCCAAGCGGAACAGTGAAAAGGATGTCTACGACTTCATCCTCTCTGAGATGGATGCCATTCTGCCTGATTTACCTGATCGGGCAAAAACCGAACTGGGACGCCCGTCCAAAGGTGCTGCCTTGGCTCTTAAGGCACGTGCTGCCCTTTATGCAGGCAGTATTGCACAGTACGGCAAGGTACAGCTTGACGGCCTATTGGGTATGGATGCCTCAACCGCCAACAGTTACTACCAGCAATGTTACGATGCCTGCCAACAGCTGATGAAGGATGGTGAATACAGCCTTTACAATGCTGATGCCAATAAGGTGACCAATTTCAAGAATGTCTTCTTAAAGAAGAACAATAGTGAAGTTATTATGATGATTCAACATGATGCGACCCAGCGCACTACGTCAGGTGGTAATGGTTGGATTTGGGACTTCTTCCAATGCCCACATCCGCAAGCTTGGGGCGCAGGTAACCAGAATGCGCCCTATTTAGAGATGGCTGAAGAGTTTGAGCATACCGACGGCACATCCGGTAAGTTGGATGAGAACATTCTAAACAGCAAACTATGGACAACAGATGAGCTTTGGGCCGACAAGGATCCTCGCTTCTTCGCTACGATATGGACCCAGAATACATCTTGGAAGGGCGGATATGTTGATTTTCACAATGGTATACTCCTTCCCGATGGCACAATCAAGACAACCGGCTCTTATGAGGGTATTGCCGCCGGCGGTGACCAGTATGTAGACCATAGCTACGGAACAGGCTTCGGTGTCATGAAGTATTTGGACGAGAATCACGATAATAAAGGAGAACGTGAAACATCGAGCACTGATTATATTATCTTCCGTTATGCAGAAGTTCTGCTGAACTATGCAGAAGCAGCCTACGAACTTGGTAAGACTGACGATGCGCTGAATGCCATCAACCAGATCCGTGAGCGTGCAGGCATCGCCAAACTGACATCCATCACTCGTGAGCAGATACGCCATGAGCGCAAGGTGGAACTGGCCTTTGAGGGACACCGCTATTGGGATTTGCGAAGATGGAGAATTGCGACAAGTGTTATCCCTGTCAACCGTTCAGGGTTGCGTTATGTGCTGGATTACAATACACGTAAGTATAAGGTAATGATTCTTAAAAACTATGATGGTGTAGCAGCTCCTGTCTTTGATGAGAAAAACTATTACATGCCCATTACCGCAACACGTATTTCCAATAATCCAAGCCTCGTAGAAAATCCTGGATATTAAAACCAAAGAACCGTAATGTCGGCTCTGACCGGCTATTCACCCCGGATGAAAGGATCGGCATTACGGTATAATAAACCAAAAACATGAAAAAGAAAGAACTGTTATTTGCCATGGCTGCAGGATGCCTGATATGTTCTTGCAGTAGCAGCAACGAATCGCCCAATTCTCCAGAAGTACCTCCCACGCCTCAGGAAGGAAACGTAAAGGAACTAAATGTTAAGATGTCTGACAACAACAAGGCTTTCACTAATCCTGGTATGGGCTGGAACCAAATGTACTATACCTTCGATGAAGTTCCTGTACCTAACGGTGACGACGTGAACGACGTGCTCGATTGGCTGCCCTGCGACATTGTATCGTTCCGCCTCAGTTGGAACAAGATAGAACCTAAGGAGGGACAATATAACTGGGCTATCATTGACGACGTAGCGAAAAAGTGGACGGCCGTAGGCAAACGGCTTGACTTTAAGTTCTACACTAACTTCCTATGGGATCATGCCGAGAAACAAGCTACGCCTCTTTGGGTAAAGGAGGCAGGTGCCAAGGGACGCTATCTGGATCACGACGGCAAGCACGACAACGATACTTGGATGGCCGATTACAACGATCCTGTCCTTCTTGAGAAACTTGGTAACTTCTACAAAGCCGTATCCGAGCATTACAAGAGCAGCGATATCGAGATGATAGAGCTTGGATCTATCGGCCGTGTAGGTGAGGGTAACAGTTATCAGATAGGCGTCAATGCCACCCTTGATGAGATGAAGACCCACATCGACCTACTGCGCAAGTATTTCCCTAACACCCAGCTCATCATCAACGATGACTACGGTTCGGCAGCCTGCTCTTATGCCAAGACCAAAGGCTATGGTGTCGACGACCATAGCATCGGCGTAGGCCGCCCTACTAACTATCCCGGCAAGGCTTATGACGCAGAGGTGCTTGACAAGTTCAAGGACGGCACCACTGTCATTGGTCTTGAAGATGACACCTGGCTGTTGCCCGATGAATGGTATTACAAGCAGATGGTGGCCGCTTGTGCCAACTACTGTCGTATTCATGTTTCTCCCTCACGTTTGCTGCGCGACTCTGTAAAACCAGTAGTAAACAGTATGAATCTGAAAATGGGTTACCGCTTTCAGTTTCCTGAGATTAAGCTGCCCGAATCACTTTCTAAAGGCAAGAGCTTCTCCATCCACTACAGTATCAAGAATGTAGGCGTAGGCTGCTGCACTGTAGAGTGCCATCCCCGTTTTATACTTAAGGACGACAATGGAACAGAAGTTCTTGGAGTTACAGATACCCAGCTTAAAGGTAATGACTTAATGTATGGCAAAGACAGTCTTGTGCTTGACCGCACCGTTACCGCTACACTTCCTGCTACAGTAAGCGCTTCCAGTTTGACGCTGTACGTTGCCATGGTTGACAAAGATAACAAACCCATTATCAATCTGCCCTATTCTACGGTAAGCACAGAGAACAAGAAACTGTACAAGGTAGTTCAGATTGCTGTGAAATAACTCAAATTACCCCCAATCCATGAAAGCAGCGAAGGCACATGTGTTTCGCTGTCTTCATGGTAAAACAAGAAAAACCAAGATACAATGAGATTCTTTTTTACGGTTCTCTGCGCTTTGCTTTGCCTGCAGGCGCAGGCTGCCGACTATACGCTGGTATCGCCCGACAGACATATCAGTGCAATGATTCAGACTGCCGACGAGGTAAGCATGCAAGTGTCTTATCAGGGCAAAAAGTACCTTACCATACCACATATCCGGCTTGTCACCGACAACCGCACATTGGGACAAAAGGCTTCCGTCAGAAAGGTTACCACACGCAGTGCGAACAACATGCTGTATCCTCTCTATGGCATCAATAGCACGGTAAAGGAAAAATACAATGAACTGCGGCTCGACTGCAAGGGCGGTTATGCCATCATTTTCCGCGCATACAATGAGGGTGTGGCCTGGCGTTTCGTCACGGCCATGGGCAAGAGCCTCATCATCAGGGACGAACCAGTCGACTATCAGTTTGCAGGCAATTATGAGGCGTGGTTCCATCCCGCCATGTCTGAGTCAGACTACCGTCGGCAGCATGTCTCCGATGCAGCGCTGAAACCAAACTATACCAGCATGCCCGTTTTGGTGAAAGCCGACGACGGCATCGACATGCTGCTGCACGAGTCTGACGTGTCAAACTATCCTTGCATGTCGCTTGTGTCTTCGGTTGACAAGCCGAACACGCTCACGGCCGTGCATCCTTTCTATCCTAAGGTGACAGAACCCGGAGGATATAAGAATTTCGACATGGTGGTCAAGCAGCGTGAGGACTACATCGCCCGCACGTCGGGAACGCGCAACTTTCCTTGGCGCATCATTGCTTTCTGCCACAGCGACAAAGACATACTCTGCAACCAGCTCGTATGGCTGCTTGGCGCTGGCTGCAAGCTGCAGGACACCAGTTGGATCAAGCCCGGCAAGGTAGCATGGGACTGGTGGAATGGACTAAATCTTTCGGGAGTGAACTTCCATACAGGCTTCAACACAGACACCTATAAATACTACATCGATTTCGCAGCCAAGCACGGTATCGAATATGTCAACCTTGACGAGGGATGGAGCGACCCCTTCGATCTGACTAAGATAACGTCTACTATCGACATGCTCGAGTTGGCTCGCTATGCCCGTAATCACGGTGTAGGTCTTATCCTGTGGTGCGTATGGCACACCCTCGACAAGCAGATGGACGAGGCCATGGCACAGTTTGAAAAATGGGGCATTGCAGGTTTGAAGGTCGACTTCCTTGACCGTGACGACCAGCAATTGGTCGACTTTGAGGAGCGCACGCTTCAGGCCGCGGCCCGCCACCACCTGTTGGTCAACTTTCATGGCGCTTACCATCCCAACGGTCTTGAGCGCACTTATCCCAACAATATCAACGTAGAGGGCGTGAAAGGTCTTGAGTGGGACAAAATCAACAACACGGGTGCCACGCCCGACAACGCTGTCACCATTCCCTTCATCCGCATGTTCGCAGGTCCCATGGACTACACGCCAGGGGCCATGGAGAACTATAACCGTGACGAATGGCGCATGATCAAGTTGCGCCCCATGAGTCAGGGCACACGTTGCCAACAGTTAGCCATGTACGTGGTGTATAATGCTCCGTTGCAAATGCTGGCCGACTCTCCTACGGCCTACGACCGTGAGCCGCAGTATATAAAGTTCCTCTCATCTATCCCTACGGTGTGGGATGAAACAAGGCCTATAGACGGGCATGTGGGCGAATACATAAGTGTGGTCCGCCGTAAGGGTGGAGCGTGGTTTGTCGGAGGAATGACCAATTGGACACCTCGTACGCAGACGCTACGTCTAAGTTTTCTGAAGCCAGGCATGACTTATGTGGCCGACATCGTGAGCGACGGCCTGAACGCCGCCCGTGTGGGCAGCGACTATGTCATGTCGACAAAAGAGGTTAAGTTAGGCGACAGCCTTACCTTCAGCATGGCGCCGGGCGGAGGCTATGCCGTCAGGCTTACGCCGAAAAGCGACCGCCACGACATCGTTGTCTTCGGTGACTCGCGTGTGCAGATGGGCGGAGACTGGGGCAGGCTCTTAAGTCGTGAGCACGTAGTCAATGCTGGTATCGGCGGTTTTACCACCTCTCACTTCATCTGGCTCGTAAAGCCTTATGTCATTGAGAGACACCCACGTGTGTGTTTGCTTGAAGGCGGCAGCAACGACATTGGAGCAGGTATTCCCCTGGAACGCATCAAACGCAACTACCGATCGTTGGTGGATACACTGCTAACCCACGGCATAAACGTCATCATGCACGCCGTGACCTACCCCGCAGAGAAAGATCCTGCCGAGCAGCAATTCAAGGTACAAATGACCGACAGCCTCGATGCCTTCATCCATCAGCTGGCACGTGAGAAGGGTTTGCCCTGTATCGACCTGAACCCCATGCTTACCGAGGGTAAACGTCTCAAGGCTGACTATGCCCGCGACAATGTACACTTCACACCCGCAGGATATACCATTTGGGCCAGAGAGGTAAACCGAATATTGAAAGAGAAAAACTGGTAAACCATGAACATCAAGAAACACATCATACTGTTGGCGTTGGCAGTCTTTTCAGTTGTTCCCGCTGCTGCGCAGGACCAGGCCGAAAGCTGGGAGCAGCTGGACCGTCGGCCTATGCCACAGTGGTGGAAGGATGCCAAGTTCGGCATTTTCATCCACTGGGGACTCTACTCCGTTCCAGCATATGCTCCCGTGAAAGAGGTGCAGGGCGTGTACGAGAAGTATGCTGAGCATTATTATGCTCGCTTGCTGAGCGGAAACAAGCTCTTCACCGACTTCCATAACCGCACCTACGGCCCACGTGTGAGATATGCCGACTTTGCCTCGCAGTTCAAGGCCGAGCATTTTGATCCTGCCCAGTGGAGCAGACTCTTTGAGGAAGCCGGTGCACGATATGTCGTACTTACGTCGAAGCACCACGACGGCTTCTGTCTGTGGCCCAGCACGCAGTCGCCCCAATGGAACAGTGTTGTCATGGGACCGCATGTTGACATCATCGACTCGCTGTCGAAGGCCGTCACCCGTCAAGGCCTTCACTTCGGTCTTTACTATTCTCTCTTGGAATGGGCACAGCCGCTATATTCCAAGGCCACCATCGGCCGGTGGGTCGACGACCACATGATTCCACAGATGAAGGAACTGGTAACAAAGTATAAGCCTGAAGTAATTTATGCCGACGGCGAATGGGACTACGACGCTGAGACGCTGAAAAGCCGTCAGTTCCTCACGTGGCTCTATAACCAATCGCCCGTGAAGAATACCGTTGTTGTCAACGACCGTTGGGGTATAGGCACACGAAGCCATCACGGCGACTACTACACCACCGAGTACAACCTTGTAAACGATGCTGAAGGTATCGGTGACAAGGCTTACCACCCCTGGGAGGAGAGTCGTGGCATGGGCACTTCCTACGGGTATAATCGCTTTGAGGATGTAAACGACTACCAGTCATCGAAAGAGCTTGTACATCTGTTAGTGCGCACCGTGGCCAACGGCGGCAATCTGTTGCTTGACATAGGCCCCGATGCCAATGGCCTCATTCCTGTCATCATGCAGGAGCGCCTGCTCGACATGGGACAGTGGCTTCATCTTAACGGCGAGGCTATCTATGCTTCAAAACCTTGGCGCGGCAAAGTAGAAGGCAACCCACAAATGTACTGTACGCAGCGTGACGGCAATCTCTACATCATCTGTATGCAGTGGCCCCGTAATCCTATCAAAGTAACAGGTCTCACGCATGCCTCCGGTGCCAAGCTGCTGGGCAGCAACGCCAAAGTGACAACCGTGATGAAGGGTGCCAAGCTTATTATCACTGTGCCACCGCTCACCATCGACCAACTTCCTTCACAGTTGGCGTGGGTCATAAAGATAAAAGCATGAACAGTTTCTCACAATGAAAAGAACCCTGTTATTTTTAGGCTGCATCCTGCTTTGGTTGTCGGCTGCAGTGGCAGGACATCCTGTGAAGATTCTGGCCATTGGCAACAGTTTTTCTGAAGATGCCATTGAACACAACTTGCACGAGCTGGCTGCTGACGCCGGCATAACCACAGTCATCGGCAACATGTACATCCCCGGTTGTCCACTGGAGTTGCATGCGAAAAATGCCGCTGCGGATGCCCGTGCCTACCGCTACCGCAAGATCGGCACCGACGGCCGCATGTCGCAAGCCGACAGCATGCAGCTCAGCCGCGCATTGGCTGATGAGGACTGGGACTACGTAAGCCTGCAGCAAGCCAGCCATTTTTCGGGCTGCTACGACACCTATCAGCCTTACCTGCATAGCCTCGTGGAATATATCCGTGCACGGGTACCGGCCAAGACGAAGATCATCTTTCACCAGACGTGGGCTTACGCGCAGAATTCCACGCGCGCTGGGTATGAGTTTTACGGTAAAGACCAGAAGAAAATGTTCCGAGCCATTGTAAGCGCAACCCGTCAAGCTGTCAGAGACGAGGGCATCAGCATTGTTGTGCCTTGTGGTACGGCCATACAGAACGCACGCACGTCGTCGTACGGTGACACGATGAACCGTGACGGTTTCCACCTCAACTTGCTCTATGGCCGATATACGGCGGCGTGTACCTGGTTTGCCAAGCTCTTCAGGCGTAAGGTCTCAGGCAACGGCTACGTTCCCAAGGGCATGACACCTCAGCAAGTCAAAGTGTCACAGGCGGCGGCCGACGCGGCCGTGAAGCATCCGTGGATAATAACAAAAATCAATTTCTAAAGTCATACACACATGAAAAGTCTCTTCAAGCTGATCCTCTGTATGCCTGTATTATGGGGGCAGGCACTGAGTGCCTCGCCACAAGGTGCCGTGACACCCGATAGCCTGAGTGCTTACATCCGCCATTCCTGGAATGCCACGGTGCGTTTCCGTCCCACTGACTCGATCGACCATATCGGGTTGCCACACCCCTATACCGTTCCCTGCAAGACCGAGCATTTCCAAGAAATGTATTATTGGGACACTTATTTCACCAATGTAGGACTCCTGATTGACGGACGACAGGAGTTGGCCATCGGTAACACGGAAAACCTGGCAGCCATGGTGGCTCGATTCGGAAAGATCCTCAATGGCAGTCGACTCATGTACCAAGACCACTCACAGCCTCCTTACCTCTGCATGATGGTGGACGACATCTTCAGTCACACGGGCGATAAAGTCTGGCTGGCCAGGATGTATCCCATTCTGAAGCGGGAATATCAGTTTTGGATGACGCGCCGTCTGGCACCCTGCGGCCTAAACCACTATGCCACCGACTTCATACCCGACCATCCCGATCGGAGCATGGCTGAATATGCGCTTTCCCGTACGAAGCGAACTGTGAATCTGGATACCCTGACGACCGCGCAAATCAACAAGTTGGCCTTCGACGCACGCGCCGAATGTGAATCAGGATGGGACTTCACTCCGCGCTTCGAAAACCGCTGTGCAGACTTTTGTCCCGTGGACCTCAATGCCAACCTCTATTTCTACGAGACGCACCTAGCACAATACGCCCGACTCACGGGTCATGCAGCCGACATCAAAACGTGGCAGGCCGCCGCACGCAAGCGCCGACAGCTTATCATGCGCTATCTCTACAACGCACATGACGGACTGTTCTACGACTACGACTACATACACCGATGTCAGTCTACTGTCAAGTCGTGTGCAGTGTTCAGTTTGCTTTTGACACAGGCCGTCAGCCTTGCCGTAGGAAAGAAGATGACCCGAGCCATTCTGCCTGATCTCGAGTGTGCAGGCGGACTGGCTGCTACGGCACCCTTGCACACAGCATGCACTTATCAGTGGGCCTATCCCAACGGTTGGGCACCGCTGCAATATGTGGCCATACGGGGGATGGACCTCTATGGTATGAAGTCTGATGCTCAACGTCTGGCACGCAAATATGTTGATGCCATGACACGCATCTTTGCGCAAACCGGAAACCTCTGGGAGAAAATTAACGTTGTAGAGACTAACACCCATGTAAACAGCGAAGGAAACTATACCATGCCGCCCATGATGGGCTGGACCGCAGGTGTATTTGAATATGCTCTAAATTATCTTGAACAAATAAAAAAACAGGACGAAAATCTATGGAAGAAAAACTGATAAGAAAAATGGCTGTAGCGTCAGCCATATTGGTACATGCAATGGCTGGAACGGCGATGCCTAATACCCCCACATGGCTCAGTAAAGCCCTTTTCTACCAAATTTATCCTTCATCATACATGGACTCCGACGGCAATGGCATTGGCGACCTGCCGGGCATCACGTCAAGGCTCGACTACATCAAGTCGCTTGGTGTCAACGCCCTGTGGATAAACCCCATGTTCGAGTCGGGATGGTTTGATGGCGGCTACGATGTTATCGACTTTTATAAGGTAGCCCCCCGCTTCGGCACCAACACCGATATGGTGACACTGATCCGTGAGGCTCACAAACGAGGCATTAAAGTATGCCTCGACCTCGTGGCAGGTCATACAAGCGTGAAATGTGAATGGTTCCGTCAGGCTGCTAACGGTGACCGAAACGGGAGATACGCCGACTACTATATCTGGCCCGACAGCATTTCTGACAATGACAAGCGCGACATCGCCCTGCGCATGAAAGATCCTAATCCTGAGAGTAGCACGCGGGGGCGCTACGTCGAAGCCGACGCCCCACGAGGAAAATATTACGAGAAGAACTTCTTTGCCTGCCAGCCGGCGCTGAACTATGGATTCGCCCATCCTGACCCCGCCCATTCTTGGGAACAGAAGCCCGATGCCCCTGGCCCGCAGGCTGTTCGGCGGGAGATGAAGAACATCATGGCCTTTTGGTTTGACAAGGGGGTCGACGGGTTCCGCATCGACATGGCTCACTCGCTCATCAAGAACGACCCGGGTAAAGTGGCACTGAAGGAATTATGGCAGGATATGCGTCAGTGGAAAGACAAAAACTACCCCCAGTGTGTATTCATTTCAGAGTGGTCACAACCCGATGTAGCCATACCCGCAGGCTTCAATGTCGACTTCATGATGCACTTTGGTACGCCAGGCTATCCGTCGCTCTTCTTCGCGCCGGGTACGCCTTACGGTGTACGACATAAGTTCCCATACTGCTACTTTGACCGGTCGGGGAAGGGGCAGATAAGAGAGTTTATCGACAATTTCACTGCCGTGCGCGACAAGACACTGTCTTTAGGCTACATCGCCCTACCCACGGCCAACCACGATTTTCAGCGTCCCAATATAGGCACCCGCAACACCATCGATCAGCTAAAAGTGGTCATGACTTTCTTCCTTACTATGCCCGGTATCCCGTTTATCTATTACGGCGATGAAATAGGCATGAAATACCAGATGAATCTGCCCAGCAAGGAGGGCAGCAATGATCGTGCTGGAACGCGCACGCCCATGCAGTGGACTGCCAGTGCCACGGCAGGTTTCTCCACCTGTGCACCTGACAAGCTTTATTTACCCATAGATACCGAAAAGGGCAAGCTAACGGTGGAAGCACAAGACAAAGACCCTCACTCGCTGCTGAACTATGTGCGCTCACTAATCCGCTTACGCCAGCAAAGCAGAGCCTTAGGTAACGACGGGCAATGGCGTCTGCTGAGCAACGAGGACAAGCCTTACCCCATGGTATATGAGCGTTGGCAGGATGACGAACGCTACATCGTAGCGCTGAATCCCTCCCACGACATCGTGGAAGCCACATGGGACGGCGATGACACACCGGCTACTGTCGTGTCCGTGTCGGGCAAGGCGCATCTCACATCTGCTCACGGACATAGGCACCTCCGCCTGTCCGGTTTCTCCACCGTCATCTATAAATGTGTCTCTAACCACAAGAAGAAAGAATGAAAAGCAAGACCATCGGTTAGAGAGTATGACTTAAAGGCAATGAAAAGAGCCATATCGATCCGTACCCGAATGTCGATATGGCTCTATTATGTTTAATGTTATCCTGTATTTTTTTCAGAAACAGAGCACGGATGTATAATGCATGGAAAGTAATCTTCCTGACAGATTTACCTAATCACTATACATTTTCCGTTAACAATATAAAGGCCTTGTGGGAGACGGGATCCTTCAGCCTTGTCAGCCACCTTCGCGCCTGAGAGCGTATACACACCCTTGCAGGCCGGGCTGGACACTTCAGTATTACGAATGGATGTGGCGGTGGTCTTAAGTGCTACGGACAAAAGCGTATAAGCATTGCCATCCACGATCAGTCCGTTCTCTTTCAGAGCTTGGGCGGCATCTGTGTTCAGCGGAAAAGTGAAAGTCGTCTCACCCGTATCATTGAATGACGTGAAAGTACTGCTATTACCGACATCGGCGGGCAATTCCGGCCAATTGCTACCCTGAGACCTCAACACACATCTCGCATCATTCCCAGTCTTTTTCCCTGTAATGACTAACTGGCAACCTGCAGCCACATTAGCAAATTGGCTGGTGGGAAGCATACCTACTGTCCAACCTGAACCCGAGACTACCTTCTGACCTTCCCATAAAATACCGTCATGAGGAGCATCAAGGCTAATAGAGGTTACAGTATAACCAGAGCCGTTTAGTGCGAGTCCGTTTTCTTTAAGCCTGGCCAGTAGTGAAGCATCAATGTATACAGTTGAACCATTGTCACCTTGGGCAATACGGATGAAGCCGATCTCTTGAAAAGACTCTGGTACGCACAGTCGCACGCCTTGCCATTGCGTTTGGTCATCAGCATTATAGGCAAATTTTATATTCATAAGGTCTCCTTCCTTAACCGTTGAAAATTTGCTGGCATCAATTGTTACAGGGGTACTGCCTTCTGGCAGTAACTTGCCATTGACATAAGAGACGTTTCCTTCCCAAATGACAGTGGCGTTGACATTCGCCATGACGGCGAATAACAATACTAAACAAGTAAAAATCTTTTTCATCATGTGTTCTTAATTTAGGTGGATATTACGGTGACGCGTCTTTACCGTTTTTATAAAAGACAAAGTGAAGTTTGAAATATGGTCAGCCCATCCATGTAGTTAACTTATTTTTATACTTTGTATAAAACCAGTACAATGACGACTATGGCTAATACACTTGAACCAACAAAACAAGAAAGGCGTATCCTTAAGGAGATTATCAAGAAGGGTAATCCTACCCGATATCATGAGTGGCTGAATGAATTGGTAATGCTTTCTCCAGCACCAATGTTCCGTATTGCCTTAATAATTATGGCTATTACGATTTTGACGGACTGCTTAACGAGTTAAGCCAACTTGTGCTGACAGATGATGATACCCTCATAATGCTTGACAAACAGATATCCCAGCATGCCGGACAATATGACCAACATACTTATGTAGAGAGGAAACTCGACCTTCTCCGCAAGCTGCATCGCGACAAGGAAGCCGACGAGGTAGAACAAAAGTTTATTTATCTGGAACAGATAAGGAGAATCGTTGCCGACAGGATGCTTGATGCGAAGGACTATGCCGGTGCCATAAAGCAAGTACGTGAAGGGATGCAGGATGCTGACAATGCCAAGAAGCCCGGTATTACTGCCGAATGGGGCAAATATCTCCTGCACATCTATCAGACAATGGGCGATAAAGACAAAACCATTAGTCAACTGCGGCATCTGTTCATCGACAACAGGAATTCCCGAAAAGAATATTATCATGCGTTGAAGAAGCTCATATCCGCCACGGAATGGAAGGAATATTTCCATGGCCTTATAGCTGATGCCAAGCTGACATTCAGCCCGATGTCTACGCACGACCTGCTCGCCGACCTGTATGTAGAAGAGGGTGAGACTGAGCCTATCTTCCACTTTCCCGTCTCTCCAAGGTTTGAGTCTCCTGAACTGATGAATACCTATTCAAAGTATGCTGGTGAGGAACATACTTCCGAGCTGCTTGCAAAGTATAAAGACATGTTGAGAGATGAGGCAAAACGCCACGCCACGGCAAAGTCATACTCTATCATAGCCGAATCGATGAGAGCCATGAGTAAGCTAAAAGACGGAAAGGATGCCGCTCATCATCTTGCTTTAGAATTTAGAGAGCTGTACCGCAGGCGTCCATTGATGATGAAGGAGATAAAAGATTTCTGAAAGAATGATTTACAGAGGTCATTGTTGGTAATCAAAGGATTCACAGACTCACATAATAGATAATAGGAAATGTGAGTGCCATAAACGTTATTGCTTACCACCTTCACCACTGATGGATGCAGACACGAAGTTGTCTATGTCTATTGCAACTTCACGAACCCTTTCTTTCACAAGATCGTCTTCGGAAGACTTGATATGCTCAGCAGTGAGAAGCGTGATGCGATCGAGATTCTTCCAGCCAAGCATCCTGGCAAGAGGAAGAAGCTTATGAGCTATACCTGCGATGCCTTCACGGTCCGGGCTCGACTCCACAGCAGTCATCAATTGCTGACTGAAAGATTGGAGTTCGCCACGCATTGTGTCCATGATTTGCTGCCGGTCCTCCGCATCCATGCCATACAAGTTCAGGAAATCACAGTCTGTGGAATAACAGCCGAGGATGGTCGCCAGCTTTGCAGCATTGACAGGCTTCAGCAGACAACCGTCGAAGCCTGCTTCCCGCAACTGGGGTACTATGCTCTCGTCGTGAGCTGTCATGGCGATGACCGTCATGTTGTGGTGGTCGATGTGTCGGATGACATCAGTACCCTTCATCTCAGGCATCTCTATATCCATGAGCATCAGCTCGGGACGCTCGTCATGAAGAGCCGTCAGCGCCTCAGTAACATGGCTGCACGACGTGACATGCCATTGCGTTCCGGTTAGTTGCCTTACCAACTCTTGCAACAGTTGCAGTTGCAAAGGGTCATCATCCAGAACAAGCAGGCGGTGGGTGTTGTTGGCTTTGTGGTGAGAAGGTGCTACTGCCAGGCAATTATCCATACTTGTTTTGCAGTTCTGTGGACCTATATCCTTGACGGGAATGGCAATCGCGATTTGGGTACCTTTCCGCGGCTCCGTGTCTACACTGATGGTTCCTTTGAGCAGCCCTACCAAGCGGCTGACGATGGACAGTCCCAGACCTGTGCCTTCTATGCCTTGAGCACCTTTGAGCCGCTTGAATGGCTGAAACGCCATGTCGCATTCTGCTTGAGTCATGCCTCGTCCCGTGTCTTTCACTTCGAAGCGCAGCATGCCCTCAGAGAGACTGGCCCGGAGTGACACTCTTCCCTCACCGGTGTATTTCACAGCATTGCTCAGCAGATTATCAGCAATCTGACGGATGCGGTAGGCATCACCGGTGCATGTCAAGCCCTTACAGCCCGATGTGTCTGCTTCGAGGATCAGTCCCTTGGCATCAGCCCTTTGCCGCATACCGGCAATGCACTGTTCAAAGAGTTCTGCCGGGACGAATGAATCTTCGTTGCTATCCATTTCGCCACTTTCCAACCGGTGGTAGTCAAGCAAATCGGCCACCAGACGGGAGAGGTGGTTGGCTGAGTTGCACACGCTTTGCAGCAACTCCTGACCTTTCTGTGAAGGCACGTAGTCCTTGAGCAGATCCGTGAATCCAGAGATGGAGGCCGCGGGTGCCTTGATGTCATGCGTGATGGTCAACAAGAGTTGCTCACGCTGTTCCATGACGCGACTGATTTCGTCGTTGGCTTTCTTCAGCGCTTCCTGGTAAGCCTGCTCTTGCCGCACATCGTGGCGGATGCGCCACAGCAGGATGGCTATCATGATGATGGCAAAGGCTGCTAACAGCATCATTTGTGCTATCAGCCGCTTATGGGCTTGTTGGGCACGTGCCAACCCTTGGCTGACGATGCGCCTCTCTTGTGCCCGCAACCGCTCCACTTTGCCTTCCAGCTCCTTCTCGATTGCCGAGGAGATGGCCTTGAGATCGTCCAGTTCACCGCTGACCCTTTGTTGTCGCTGATGAGTCGCCCGCTGCTGCTCTTGCTCCGCCTCGGCAAGGATGCGGGCAACACGACGGCTGATGTCTACAGGCTGCCTCACCGTGTCGACACTGGCCATGCTGCTGTCACGGCGAACACTTACCGTATCGGTGTGGGCCTTACGGAACAGGTCGGCCAGGCGGCGGAAGAAGCCCTGGCGCGAGCGGGCAACCTCCACTGTCGTCGTACTGGCATGGTGAGCCTCCGTAGTCTTGGGATGCACGACGACTGAGTCTTTGCCACTGTTAAGGCTGTTGACTTTTTGGTGCAATGCTCCGGACTGACGGCTGAGTGCGATAGCCTTGGTAAGCTCTCGCAGACTGCCACGCTCATCCTTGACCATCTTTGCCAGAGCACTGTCGGATCGTTGTTGCATTTTAGCATATTCGCCGACAGACTGGCCAATGACGCTCAGCGATTGCGTATTGCTGTATACCAAGGCGATGATGATGATCAAGGCCAGAGCAACGATGGCATAGGCTACGGCCGCCTTTTGTGAAATATTGTTCTTATGCATAGCTAAAATGGTGTATTGCAGTGCAAAGGTACAATATTCTGTTAGTACACGAACAAAATATGCCCGCCTTTATGAGGCGGGCATGCTTGAAATCCTGAATACGTAGTACTGATAGAAAGGCATCGATGTCTACTTCTGCACGGTCGTATCAGAAGGAGCCGGTGCAACAGTGTCTTGCTGAACGGGGTTTACACTGTCTACACTTGCTGTGCTGTTGATATTGGCGGCAGAAGCCGACGAAGTGTTATTGAAAGCAAATGTACTACTCACAGAAACGATGGTCAAAGCAGCAACGGCTGCGAAAACTAACTTCTTCATAATCCTTATTTTTATTATCTGTTACTTGTTATCGTGAACTCTTCGTTGTGGACACCTACGAAAGCGCAACGGTCGTGCCAAAGTTGTCGCAATTCAATCATAGTATTGATTATTAGGAAGTTATAATATTTATGGAATATTGAGTAAGTGTGGAAACTGTGGAAGTGTTGTGGAAAGATTCCACAACTCTTCTCCACACATAGTAGGGTATCGGACTATTCCAAACCGTATTTCTTCAACTTGTTGTAGAGCGTTTTTCTGTCTACCTCAAGCAATCGTGCAGCTTTGCTCTTATTGCCTCGGGCGGCTCTCAGGGCATCGGCTATGAGCTGTCGCTCCGTAGCATCGTCGTGGAGAGGTGCCGTTGTGGAGACGGGTACTTCGGGATTCATCGTCAGACGGAGCTCGTCAGTACCGATGAGTTCTCCTTGGGCCAGCAGGGTCGCACGCTTGACCACATTGTTCAGTTCGCGCAAGTTGCCAGGCCAGGAATAGGAAGCCAAAAGACTTTGGGCGGCTTGCGTGAAGCCAGAGACATGGCGGCCGAGCTCTTCATCAGCCTGACGCATGAAGAGGTTGGCAAAGAGGAAGAGATCAGAACCACGGTCTTTCAGTTCCGGCATTAAGATGGTAAACTCGTTGATGCGGTGGTAGAGATCCTCACGGAATTGTCCGTCGCGCACTCGCTGAGCAAGGTCCTCATTGGTGGCGCAGACCAACCGGATGTCGATAGGAATCTCTTCTGTACTTCCCAGGGGACGCACGACGCGTTGCTGCAGGGCGCGGAGCAACTGCACCTGAATATCATAGGGCAGGTTGCCCATCTCGTCGAGAAAGAGCGTACCGCCGTTGGCAGCCTCGAAAGCCCCCTGCTTGTCACAGTCGGCACCTGTGAACGCCCCTTTGCGATAGCCGAAAAACTCCGAGGCAGCCACCTCACGGGGTATGGCTCCGCAGTCAAGAGCAAAGAAAGGCTTGTCATGTCGTGGACTTTTTGCGTGGATGCGGCGCGCTACATATTCCTTGCCCGTGCCACTGGCTCCAAGGATGAGCACCGACATGGGAGTGGGAGCCACGAGATCAACATAGCGATAGAGTAGCTTCGAGGCTTCGCTTTCTCCTTCTATATAAATAGGTGTAGAGGTCTCTGCGTCGTGGACTGCTGCCTTGTCGGGCGCAGAGGGCTCCTGACCCTGCGAAGTAGCACCCGCTACCTCGTTGACGGCAGACAATTTGGAAGAACGGAAGGCCTCGCTGATTTTTTCAAGCAGCAAATCCGGTGGAAAAGGCTTAGCGATGTAGTCGGTGGCACCAGCCTTCATGGCGAGCACAGCATTCTCCACCTCAGCGTAGCTGGTCATCACGATAAAGGGCGTGGTGAGACCTTCGTCACGCAAGTGTGAGAGCAGGCTGATGCCATCACCATCAGGCAGACGCAGGTCAGAGAGAATAAGATCCGGCGTCGTCTCTTCCAACAGATGGCGGGCCTCCCGCAGCGAGGAAGACTTATTGGCGACGAACCCTTTTCTGTTCAACCACTTCTGAATCATCAGACCGAAGGTTAGGTCATCTTCAATTATGAGTATTATGGGCATAGACTATTATCGTTTACTATCCTGTCGTTCCAAGCATCCCGGGCATTTGCATATGCGGGATATCTTTGTTCTCGAGCGCAAAGATAGTATATTTTTTAGAGATAACGTCATATTCTCATATTCTTGTTGGTGTATGCCACTATCGTGGTCAGCAGTTCCGACACGGACACGGGCACGGCAAGCCACAGTCCGGTATTGCCCATCAATACTTACTCCTATTAATATTATTTATGATTGCGACTCTTCCATGTATCTATTATTATCCCTCTCTATATTCCTTTGGCGTCACTCCCGCAAGTTTCTTGAAAAAGCGGGAGAAGTGCTGAGGATACTGGAAACCGAGGTGGTCGGCAATCTGCGAAATGCTCTGCGTGGGGTCGAGAAGTAGCTGCTTGCTCAATTTGAGGATGTGCTGCTGGATATAGTACTGTGCCGTCATACCCGTTTCCTTGCGGATGAGATCACCGAAATAGCCAGCGGAAAGACAGGCCTTACCGGCGAAGTAGGCCACTGAGGGCAGGCCGTCACGTACAGCCAGTCCCTGCTCAAAATAGTCTTTGATGTTGCGCTCAAAAACCGAGAGGATATCGGAGCTCTCCCTGTGGCGAGTGACAAACTGTCGGTCGTAGAACCGTTGGCAGTAGTCAAGGATAAGCTTGATGCGATCTGTGAGGATCGTCTGTGAGTGCTTGTCCACGGGCAGCTCCATCTCGGAGCGGATGGAGCTGAGCGTATCGGTATACATCCGCCGCTCACGCTCACTGAGATGGAGCGACTCAGCCGAGTCGTAGTCGAAGAAGTGATAGCCGCCGATGGTCTTCCCCAATGGCGTGCCGAAGAGCAGATCAGGATGGAAGAGCAGTCCTAAGGTGTGCGACGGCGTGCGGAGCTGTTCCTTGATCGTTGTGTCGCTCATATCTGTCTGTCTTTATGTTTCCACGCACAAAATTACTCGAAATATTCTATCCGTGCAAGAGCAGATAGGCGATTTCTGCAATAAGGGTTATAGGTACCATAATCAAGGTAATGCTCCATCAACATGAATCCGACTATGACGGAATTCTTCGCATCAATGCGAATGATAAAAATCAGTTATTGCAGAAAAATATCATCCTTAGAGAACAAGATAAGCAATTTTTCCTTATTTTTGCAGTTGATGCCTTGCCTACCCTTATCGGCGAGTCATGAAACCCACATAAGAAGAACCAATTGAGAAGCCTATGATAAAACCGGCCCGCATCTTCTTTCTGCTATTGCTATGTATCGGTGCGTCCATTTCCATGTACGCGCAAGACCCTGTTGAGACATGGCAACAATACTACAGTGAACTCGGTCAACGCGAGGACGTTGAAAGCGACGCCTGGCAAGAGACCTATGAGATGCTTAGCGAACTGGCTCATGAGAAGATGGATCTGAACAGCTGCACACGCGAAGACTTGGAACGGTTGCCCTTTCTCTCTGCACAGCAGGTGATGGACATCATGGAGTACCGTCATCGCGCCGGACGCTTTGAAAGCCTCGTAGAACTGCGCATGCTTCCCTCGTTTCGTAAGCAAGATGCCGACATGCTGGAGCAGTTCGTCACAATAGGACCGGAGAAAACGTCCGACACGCTGCCGCCTCTTGACAGCATCCTACGCTCAGGACGGCAGGAAGTGGTGGCTGCACTGAAAATACCTTTTTATGATAGAGAGGGTGACAAAAACGGTTTTCTCGGATATAAATACAAGCATTGGCTACGCTACAGCTTCAATTACCGGCAACGCATCAAGCTGGGGTTTGTGGCCTCGCAAGATGCGGGTGAACCTTTCTTTGCAGGAAAGAATGCTTACGGATATGACTATTACTCGCTCTATCTGCAGCTCCGAAAAACAGGCGCTATCCGTAACCTCGTCGTAGGACGCTATCGGCTGCGCTTCGGCATGGGACTGATCATGAACACGTCGTTCGGACTTGGCAAACTCAACACACTGGCCACGTTAGGAGCCTCCACCAACAACATCATCGGACACAGCAGCCGATCGGAAGCCAACTACCTGCAAGGCGCGGCCGCAGCCATACGCCTCAACCGACAACTCACGCTCACCGGCTTCGTATCTTGGAGGAAGATCGACGCGACACTCAACGAATCCACAGGTACGGTGGCCACAATCCTAAAGACCGGCTACCATCGTACACCCAGCGAGATGGCACGGCGACGCAACACTGATGAGACGCTCGTGGGATCCAACCTCAGCTTTTTCCGTGATGGCTTTCATGCAGGCGTCACGGCTTTCGCCACTGCCTTCAACCGTACATTAAAGCCCAACACCTCGCAACCTTTCCGCCGGTGGTATCCGCAGGGAAAGCACTTCTGGAACGCAAGCATTGACTATGGCTATATCTCGGAAAAACTCAATATCGCCGGAGAGACGGCCACGGGCGACTGCGGTACGGTAGCTACCATCAACTCTCTCAGCTATTTGCTCACGCCCTCGCTGTCGATGATGGCCCTGCAACGCTACTATCCTTATCGATACTACTCGCTGTTCAGTCAGAGCTATGCCGACGGAGGCTCTGTCAACGATGAGAGCGGACTCTATCTCGGCATGCAGTGGGCACCATCGGCCAGCGCATGTTTGATGGGATATGTCGACGCCGCCTACTTCGCATGGCCGAAATACCAGGCTTCCGCTGCTTCGCACAGCATCGACGCTCTGCTTCAGTTCAGCGGCAACCGACAAGGATGGAGCTATCTGCTCAGGATGCGCATGAGAAGACGGGAACGCAACGACAGCGAAGCCGACCATCTGACTTGGCGCGACGAATACCGCTCACGCGCCATGATCGGCTACGCAAGCGGTTACTGGCAATGGAGAATGCAAGGCGACTTCAGCATCTGCCACCAACAAGCCATAAGCCGGGGATACATGATCACGCAATATGTTGGCTACCAACACGCATGGTTCCAGACTTTTCTCAGCGCCAACTACTTCCACACCGACGATTTCCTCTCGCGTGTCTACAGCTATGAGCGTGGACTGCTCTACAACTTCTCCTTCCCAATGTTTGCCGGACGAGGCATCCGCTACGCCATTGCCACCCGCGCAGACATCGGTCACCGCCTGATGTTCCTGCTGAAGTTGGGTAACACCAACTATTTTCACAATGTATCATCTTCCTCTGGACCGGAGCATGTCAACGGTCACAGTCGCATGGAACTGGAGATGCAGGCAAAGTGGCGATTCTGACATTACTGGGATAGTCAATGCCTTACAGCATATTGCAATGGAGTAAGATTGGCTTCATTCATCCACATCACTGGTCAATACCGTGAGACCCTTCTTCAAGTGTCCTTTGAGCTTATCGAGGAAAGATGGGACCTTATGAGAGGAGTCATCTGTAGGCTTCGGTGACTCCGTCTTTGCTTCTGGCTTCATGAGGGGCACCTTCTGATCATCAGTTTCCGAAGCAGGCTCTTTCTTTATCTCTTTAGTTTCAGCACCTTTACCCGACATATCAAAGGAAAAGGAAGTTGAAGTTCCCTCATGTTCTTGTTCCACCGTGTGTTTTTCAGGCTCAGGCGTATTGGCTGTATCTTCAGTTTTCTTCTCCGCTTTCCTCTTTGCCGCCGCATTTTGCGACAGCAGAGGTTCACGATAGAGTTTCGCGATGATCTGGTTGTAATACTCCTCGTCGCTATCGTCATGTTTGTCATCAGGCAGGAAGCGGTTGTCGATCCCCGTGGCAAGGATGATCACCTTAGCATCTTCGCCAAGGGTGTTATCGTCACTTGTACCCCAAATCACCTCTATGTTTGGATTCAACCCATACATGAAAGCATCCACCTCACGCATTTCACTGACGAACAAAGGCTTGTCCTCGCTCGTATAGATATTGAAGAGGATCTTCTTGGCATTAGAGATGTCACTGCCGTAGAGCAATGGCGACTCAAGGGCATTGACAATTGCCTTCTCCACTCGCCTCTCACCACGAGCCCTGCCGATGGCCATGATTGCGCCACCGCCTTCACGCATCGTTGTTTCCACATCGCGGAAGTCAAGGTTAATGCTGCCCTCAATCGTAATCAGTTCCGATATACTCTTTGCGGCATTGCACAGGATATTGTCCGCGGCTTTGAAAGCGTCCTTGATAGAGAGTTCCGAGTCAGCATAGACATCGCAGATGCTCTCATTATTAATAATGAGTAGTGAGTCGACATTCTTCCGCATCTCCTCTACGCCTTTCAGGGCCTTCATGATCTTTCGGTTCTTCTCGAAATAGAACGGGATGGTCACAATGCCTATTGTCAGTATTCCCATGCTCTTGGCCACAGAAGCAATAATGGGGGCAGCTCCTGTACCCGTACCGCCACCCATACCTGCCGTGATGAAGCACATGCGGGTGGAGTCATTGAACAGTTGCTTTACACGTTCCTTGGTCTTGATGGCCTCCTGCTTACCCAACTCAGGGTCGGCCCCGGCTCCCAGTCCGGACTCACCCAACAGCAACTTGACGGGTACCGGCGAGTTGGCAAGACTCTGGCTGTCGGTATTGCAAACCGCAAAAGACACGTTGGCGATGCCCTCGTTGAACATATTGTTGACGGCATTACACCCGCCGCCACCTACGCCAACCACCTTGATGATCTCTTTCGTGGTGTCTTCCACCGGACCAAAGTCCAATGTATCGCGCTTCTGTTGATTATCGTCTTCCATGATATTCTGTTTTTTGCGCAAAGATAAAGTAAAAACATCAAATCCCCAACAGAAAAATCTTCGCAAGGCTTGCAGACCCATTTTTATCATCGCACATGAACGGCTCTATCAGTTTTTTCGTTAACTTTGTAACCACAATGAACAACGACGAGGAACAAGCAAGACTGATGGCCCGCAAATACGTGAGCTGGTGGGGAAGTTGCAAGTGTTGGGTAGGAACGACTTGCTGCTTCAAGCCATCACTGTGCCTACGCTCGAACAGCTCAGGACGGAGGCCGCACGTGGCACGCTTCGCAGACTCATCGTTAAGCATGACGGCAGACTCTTCCTTGAGGGAAGCAAAGCCAAAGGAAATAATAGCAACAACATCGTTGAAGTACAATTGTCGCCGGTTCATCGTGCCGTCTACCTGTTGTTCTTGCGACATGAAGAAGGCATTGAATTCAAACGTCTCAGCGAATACCACGACGAGTTGCTGTCAATCTATGACCGCATCTGCCCCGAAGGAGACAAAGACAAGATGCGAGAGACCGTAGAGCGGCTTACCAATCCCCTTGACAATGCCATCAACGAGAAGTGCTCCAGGATCAAGTCTGCCTTCACGTCTCTCATGGACGACTACTCGGCCAGCTACTACATCATCAGCAGCCAGTCGGAGCAGATCGACCCTGCATCGCCACGCCGATGGTTTCGTCGTCTCAAAGCCATCACCTTGCCGAGAAGCCTGGTGTATTATCCCGAGCACTTCTAAAGTACATTCTGAATTTTACATGGATCGACACGAGGCACTGCCGTCCTGCATTAGTGTCTCGAGGTGTAGGAGCTAAGCAAAAGGATATGTGACTATTCAAATATCTCGCGCAGTTCCTTGTTGCTGAGCCTGCCTATCCAGCTCTCACCGGAGGAGACGGTCATGTCGGCAAGCTGACGTTTAGAGTTGATCATGTCGTTGATGCGCTCCTCGAAAGTGTTCTTGGTGATGAAGCGATGAACCATCACATTCTGATGCTGGCCGATACGATAGGCACGGTCTGTGGCCTGGGCCTCCACAGCGGGATTCCACCACAGGTCGTAGTGGATGACATGCGTGGCGGCAGTGAGGTTAAGTCCCGTGCCGGCGGCTTTTAACGAGAGGATGAAGAACTTGTCGGCGCGTCCGTTTTGAAAGCGGTCCACCATCTCCTTGCGCTGTTTGATCGTACAGCCACCATGGAGGAACATGGGCTCGACACCCGTGGCATTCGTGATGAACTTCACCAGCATGTCACCCATCTCCTTGAACTGCGTGAAGATGATCGCCTTCTCGCCGGCATCGTTGATCGACGCCACGAGGTCGAGCAGCATTTCCGTCTTACCGGAGAGCGCCGGATCGGTCTCACCGTTTTTGAGATACTGCGCAGGATGGTTGCAGATCTGTTTCAAGGCAAGCATCATCTGCAGGATCAGACCCTGGCGTTTGAAGAGCTGCGTGCCGTCGTCCTCGTCCATTCCCTCTATCACCTTCATGCTCTCGTCAAGCACCTGCTTGTAGATGGCGGCCTGCTGCGGCGTGAGCATAGCAAACTCATCCTGCTCAATTTTCTCGGGCAGGTCGTTGATGATATTCTTGTCGGTCTTCAGTCGGCGCATCATCATCGGAGCCGTAATCCGGCGGAATCGCCCGGCGCAGGCTGTATCGCCCTCCTGCTGGATAGGCCGCGCATAATCCTCGTTGAACGACTTGATTGTGCCGAGATAGCCTTTGTTGGCAAAGTCCATGATACTCCAGTATTCCGAAAGACGGTTCTCTACTGGCGTACCGCTCATCGCTATGTGTGTGTCGGCCTTCAGCGAGCGCACTGCCTTGCTCTGAGCAGTACCGCTGTTCTTGATGTTCTGTGCCTCATCAATGACGGAGATGGTCCATTTCAGCTTTTTGAGTTGATCGATGTCGGAACGAACGAGGCCATAGGAGGTCAGCAGAATATCTGCATCAAATTCTTTGAGGTTGCGCCTCTGACCATGATAGACAAAGACCGACAGCGTCGGGGCGAAGTGCTGGAGCTCTGCTTGCCAGTTGGCGAGCAGTCCCGTTGGTGCCACGACGATGGCCCGTTGCCTCTCCAGTTGCCCGTCATCCTTTAGCCTTTGCAAGAGCGTGATCACCTGCAACGTCTTGCCCAGTCCCATGTCATCGGCAAGAATGCTGCCGAAGCCGAGCCGCATGTTTTGATACATCCACTCATAGCCCCGCTTCTGATAAGGCCGCAGCGTGGCATGAATTTCCTTTGGCACATCAATCTCCTGTTGCGTGGTCCATTTTCTGATGAGTTCCTTCACCTCAGGCGAGATGCTGACCTTCGCAGACTTATACTCTCCCGACAAGGCGACCTGCAGCATCCGCGCCGGGGTCATCTCGTTGCGTGAGGCGAAAGCCTTCTCGATACGCTTCAAGTCGTCGGCCGTCACATAGATATATTGCTGCTTGAAACGGATCAGTCCCTCGGCACGCCCGAGAAGACCGCGAAACTCCTCGGGAGAGATCAGATCATCACCGACCGCAACCTTCCAGTCGAACTGCAACAGCTGGTCGAGACGGAGGAACGACTTGCCGTCGCTCTGCTTGGCTGACAAGGAAACCGATGGTTTCGGCCGAAGCAGATGCTGCAAAGATTTCGGCAGGAGCAGTCGGATGTTGAGCAAACGCATGGCCGGCACAACGTTGATCAAAAACTGCGAGAATGCCGCATTGTCCATAGCCATCGGTTTCCGCGCCTCATTGGCAAGATACTGGTCGATGCCGGGAACAAGGGATGACAACAGTGAGACATCGCGGAGGATATTATACCGTGCACGCTGATAGGTCTTGTCCGTAAAGACATCGTGCAGGGCAACCTCTGTCTGGTCGTTGGCCTGAGCGTCTGCCACTGTCATTTCAAGAAGGAACTCACTGCCATCCTCACTTTCATCGCGTACCATGATCATTGGCAAATAGCGCAATTGGGGAGCCGACAGATGGTCTGTCCAACTCTTGATACCGCCGGGAACATTTTTCTCTCCTACACCGTCGAACTTTTCCCAATCATCATCAAAGAACAGCTCGTAGACCTTGTCCCACCACGTCAGTGGTTTATGAGTTTGGCGTACGAGAACCGTCAGAAAGCAAGAGCAGATGAACCACGCTGGCCTCGACGGGACGAGCTTGCTTCTTCCCTTACACTCCAAGACAATACTGTCTTTGGTGAAGAACGCGTCAAGTTGTTCAAGGATGGCAGCCGTCTGCTTATCCGACATAAATGGAGCCCAGACGACATTCACACTGCCATCCTTCTGCTGAACGATGACCGGCTCGATATTGCCCTTGACCGCGAGACGCAACGCAAGGACGAAGCAACTCCGGAAAGCGAAGACTGTGTTGCTGCTCTCATAAATCTTCTCTTCCGGCAAAGCAGAAAGATATTCCATCAGGTCCACCACGCTGTTCTTGGTCTTATAACCTGAGAAATGCGCCTCAACATGATGATTCTTGTCCACGACGAGGCGGATATCCGATGCATCTTTCTTCGGCAAGTGACCGATGCTTGAGCCCAACGCTTCGTAGACGTATTTCTTGCCATTGTGAATGTTCCTCGCTGCATTCGCCACGCGCTTCATGTTCTCGTCATAGCGTTTCATAAAATCACCATCAGCATAGAAGGCAGGAGATGCAGGCAACAACCTCAAGATGGCCTCACCCAAGTTGGCAATCTTACTGAAGTCGAAGTACGGCAAACATTGTGGGGAATCTTTTTTATCAGTCTTGTCCAACAACGGTACAAGGCCGAATGCCTCACACTCATCTGGAACAGCCGACATCTTCCCGGCGTCAATGGCGATGTCGCGCTTAGCCAACTCGCCGATGATGTCCACGCCATGGAGTTTGAAGACAAGGAAAGGATTGTTGTCGATCTCCTGTCCCACCATATAGATCACTGCGGCAATATGCTTGCAGGGCACCGCCCAGTCAGGGCAGGAGCAGATCATGCCAAGGTCACGCCAGGAAGTCGGGAACACCTTCAGTCTGTTTTCCTTTGCGATATCGTTGACGGCGGGCGACAACTTGCGGTTGAGCAGCTCAGCGACAATAGCAGGATGCGCGAGGATGCCGTCCATCAGGGCGTCGGTCTCCTTGGCAGAGAACTTGTCCACCTTGATGGTCACAGAGTAGGGCGTTCGCCTCGAACCCTGTACTTTCGCTTCGATGACATTGTCACTGATCACAATTTCCTTTACCGAGCCATTGCGTGCGTAGCGGGCACCACGAGGGATGCGGTTAGCATAGTCTATATTTGTCAGCGAGCGAAGCCATTCGCTTCCCCACCACGTTTTTCCAAAGTCACTTGCCATATATTATCTTTTTAAATTCGTTTCTGGATCCATCTATCTGTTAACCTCGTGGTTCCGTGCACTCGTTGACGAGATACACGATGCTCATGTAGGGGATGCCTGCATGCGCCTCCAGTCCGATCTCACACGTTCGGCTGTTGGAATAGCCGCGTTCGATATGATGCTCCGCGATCTGCCCCTGGAGCGAGCGCAAAGCCCAGTTGTTGAGCTCCGGACGTGAGAATCCACGGTCACCGGCAAAGCCGCAACAGCCGATACCTTCCGGCACAAAGACGTTGTCGGTACACATGCGTGCCACTTCGAGCATCGCGTCGCTGAGTCCCATCTCACGCGTGGAGCAGGTCAGGTGAATGGCTACCGGTCGGCGGGTAGGATGGAACGTAAGTCTGTCTTTAAGGAATGTAAAAATGAACTCCGCGGGCTCGTAGAGCTTGACACGGGTGACCATTTTCTTCAGTCGGTGAAGGCAAGGACTTTGGTCACAGAGCACCGGCCAGCGACCTCCCTCACTGGCCTCATAGAGTGCCTGCTCCGTCTCGGCTGTCTTTCGGTCAGCGATATCTGTCATGCCCTTGCCCTCCCAAATCTGTCCGCAGCAAAGGTTCTTCATATTCTTCGGGAAGATCACCTCGTATCCCGCTTTGTGCAGCAGGGCGCACATCTCCTTAACAAGCGGTTGCTTGACGGGAGCGCCTTTCGCCAGTCCCATGGTCTGATTGATGCAACTCGACAAATAGATGACCTTCAGCTCAGACGGCTGCTGGTCCAACATTGCCTGAGACGGATTATGGATGACACCCGGCATAGCCGTGGACCATTGTGGAATACCGAGCTGATGAAGGCCACTGCACACTTTCTTCATGGCTGTTGTACCGATTACGTTCCGACCTAATGAGGCTGCGGTGAGCGCACCTCGCACCACATCTTTCATGGCACTGAAATGGTTGGCACCCATCTGACCAATAGCACGCTGCGAGGAATGCTGATCCATAAAGAGCTGACGCAACAGATGGGTGAGGTCGCCCGTGTTGATTTTCATCGGGCACGAGGTAGCGCACAGGCCATCCGTGCACACGTCTGTTCACCGAGATAATGGTAGGCCTTCTCCATCTCCGCAAGCCGTTTAGGATCCTCACCAGTCAGTCTGAGACGGAGCATCTCCCGCTGAGAGGCGATACGCATCCTTGAGGAGAGCGTGAAACCACACGACAGACAGTTAACTTCACAGAATCCACATTCTATACAACGGTTCGCCTTCTCTACGCCTTGCTGCATCTCTTTCATCGTAGAGCCTGACAGATGGCTGTCTCCTTCTTCCTGGCGCGGCTTGAGGTCGTAGTGAAGCACGGGCAACGGCTTGAGATGCTCAATGAAACAGTCGGGATCATCATTGAAGATGACACCCGGGTTGAGCAGATTGTCGGGGTCGAAGATGCGCTTCAACTGCTTCATCACGCCATAGGCTTTCTCGCCCCACTCGTATTTGACAAACGGCGCCATATTGCGGCCCGTGCCATGCTCGGCCTTCAAGGAACCGTCGTATTTGCCCACGACAAGTTTCACCACATCCTCCATCATGTTGCGGTAGCGCTCCACCTCGTCCTTTGTGGCGAAACTCTGATTGAGGATGAAGTGATAGTTGCCCTCGAAGGCATGACCATAGATGCAGGCATCCTTATAGCCGTGGCGCGCGATGAGCTGCTGCAGATCCACCGTAGCACGTGGCAGGTCCTCGATATGAAACGCCACATCCTCGATGAGACAGGAAGAACCGACAGGGCGCTGGCCGCCCACGGCTGGGAAGATGCCGGAGCGGATAGACCAGTACTTTCCGTAGACCTTCGGATCATCGGTAAAGACGGGTTCGCCATAGAGGTTAAACCGCGAGAGCGTGTCCATAATCTCCTGGATATTTGCCTTCAGGCCTTCCGGCGTCAAGGCCTTGGTCTCGGTGAGGACAGCCGTGAGATTGTGATAGTCGCCTTTGGCTACGCCGCCGACACGGCCTGCATCCACATCGTTCTTATAGTTGAGAAAGACGGGGTCGTCGACACTCTGCAACGACAGATAGTCGAGCATCTCCGCACTCTTTACCTTGAGATCCTCATAGGTCATCGCCATGTCGTCCTCCTCGGCTTTCAGCTGTTTCAAAGCCACGATAGCCTTGCAGCTCTCTTCCATGGTCTGGAAATAAACCATCGCCGAAGCGCGATAAGGATATTCGTGCAGCGTTCTCATGCGGACATGAGCGAGGAAGGCAAGCGTACCTTCAGAGCCCACGATACTGTGGGCGATGATGTCGAAGGGATCGTCGTAGTCGACAAGTGGACGGATGTTGAGACCCGTGACGTTCTTGATAGAATACTTATACTGGATGCGCTTCGTGAGGTCTGCATCCTTCCGGACCTCATCACGCAGGGCCTCGATCTGCTTGAGAAAGTCGGGATGACTCTTGCGAAATGCCTCACGGCTCTGCTCATCTCCGGTGTCGAGAATGGTACCATCGGTAAGGATGAGGCGGGCGCTGAGCAACATGTGGTCGCTGTTGGCATGCACGCCACAGTTCATGCCCGAGGCATTGTTGACCACAATACCGCCGACCATAGCACTGCTCACCGAGGCCGGATCAGGCGGAAACACACGGCCGTAAGGCTTCAGAATATTGTTCACGCGTCCTCCCGTGATACCGGGTTGAAGGGTGATGGTGTTCTTGTCTTCATCCAAGCGGAACTGCTCCCAGCCTTTGCCCGCCACGATGAGCACGGAGTCGGTACAACTCTGTCCGGAGAGCGAAGTGCCGGCCGCGCGGAGGGTAAACGGAATAGCGTATTTTCTGCACGCCTTGAAAGCAGCCTGCACTTCCTGCTCGTTCTTTGTGCGGACGACGACTTGCGGGGTCATGCGGTAGAAGCTGGCGTCTGTTCCCCAAGCATAAGTGCGAAGACTGTCGGTATATATCTGTCTTTCCGGGATAGCCTGCTTGACCTCGGAGAGAAACTGCTGCTTAATATGTGGATCGATCATAATAACGTGACTTGTCTATTACTGCAAAGGTAACTAATATTAGCAGCATTAACAAATAACAAACGTTATATTTTATAGGCTATTCGGGAAAAACAATAACGGATTCGTCACACAGACACTCCAAAAGGACATAGATGTAAGATCGCAGCCCCATGCCGCGATCAAGAAGCACGGAATCTGTCCGTACAAAGACCGCAGCATGGGGCTGTTACAATATTTCTACCTTGAAGGGAATTTATCTACTTTGAAGATCAATTCATCATGAAGGATATGGGAATAGTAAACTTCACATTGACGGCTTTCCCTTTCTGCTTGCCCGGTGTCCACGCCGGCATGCTGCTTACCACACGCAAAGCCTCCTGAGCCAAGGCCTCCTGAGCCTCAGCAACCTTCTTCTGATTTTCAGCAACATCAACGGCAGTCTCTTTCTTCTCGCCCGAAGCGGGATTCTTCTCTACGGCCACACTCTTGGTGCCATTGTTAACAACCTTAGAATCAGCAATGGAGCCGTCGGACTTGACAATAAAGCTGACGACGACACGCCCCTGCACATGACATTCCTGCGCCACAGGGGGATAATGGACATTCTGAGAAAGATACTGCATCAAAGCCGTATGTCCTCCATTGAACCGAGGCATTTCGTCGACTACTTCAAAGGCGCTTCTTTCCTCCCCTTCTGCTGACGCTGCTTTCTTCGTTGTCACTACAATCACTCCAATGACCCCTTTCTTTCCGTACTGAGCCGTGTGAGCTTTATCTTTATAGACGCTTATAGCTGAGATGGAAGAAGGGTCGAGACCCTCCAATGAGGAATAAGGCATCTCTTTACCGTCGACGACAACCAGGAGATTCTTGAGCTTGGTCGTATCTTCCTGGGCTACTTTTTGCTCTACAATATCCTCTACCGTAGCTGCCGGTACGTTTGTGGAGGCAGAACGCTGAACAGCAGCCGGCTGGGAAACAGACTGAGCAGTGCTGTCGGCAACCTTATAGTCGGTAACAGTCTTGGCCGTGGCACAAAGCGAGACGGCAACAATGGGAAGTACATACATGGCTTTGAGCCAGGAATATCGGTTTTGCTTATGAGTATTCATCATAGTAATTCGTTGTTTTAGGGTACTGTGATTGAAACCATTGACCACAGAGTACCCTGCCGCAGCCATGGCTTTTCTTACCAATAGATATTGATACTGGCGCGCTTCTACGCCACTTGAGAGAACCGCCGCATCAGCCTCATACTCGTAGATGGCGCGCAGATCTGAACGCAGCATCCATATAGCAGGATTGAACCACTGAAACGACGAGAGAACATCAACGAGCAGCACATCCCAAGAATGATGCCGGCGGATGTGCTCACGCTCGTGCATGAGGATGGCACTGTCGGGATGGGCGTAGTCGCTACGCGGCACCACGACAAAGTGCATCCAGGAGAATGGGGACACTTCCCCATCGGCCACGGCAATGACAGAGCCGTCGGCCTGCCGGTGCTTCTCGCATCGGCCAATAAGTATGCATACCTTCGATATCGAGAGAATTGTATATAATAATGTAAAAAAGACGCCTGACCAGTAGACGATTGGCAACGCAATTTGCCACCAGGGTGTGGACGGAGCCACGGACGCGCCTCCACCCCCGACGACAGCCGTCTCCACCGTGGGCAGTGATGACAGTACCTCGGTGTGATGGATGGTGATGACACACAGAGGCAAGACAAAAGAAGCCAAAGCTGTGCCCAACAGCACCAAACGGTTGAGCTGATGGAAACTGTCACGAGACAGCAACAAACGGTAGAACATATAGAACACCGCTATCAATACCGCTACACGGAGATTATAATACAGAAAATCCATCATATATTCATTTTGGTTACTTGCCTTGCTCTATCTGCTCTATCAACTCACGAAGGTCGTCGACAGTAATCTTCTTTTCCTTGACAAAGGCACTCACAGCCGAGAGATAAGAGTCGTCGAAATAGTTCTTGATCACGCCGGCAAGGGTGCTCTTGCCGTAGGCTTCTTCCGTGATGGCTGCCTGATAGCGATAACTGTTGCCCACAGCCTCGTGATTGACGTAGCCGTTGCTCTCCAAGATGCGCACCTGTGTGGAGACGGTATTGAAATGGGGTTTGGGATCTGGATACAACTTCAGCATGTCCTTGACGAACATGGGACCATGCTGCCACAGCATATCCATAATTTCCTTTTCCTTTGCCGTTAGCTTTTTCATAATTGTATCGCTTTGATGTTTACAGTGGCAAAGTAACGAAAAAAATATAGTTCTGTGCAACTAATCGTTTTAGTTATTATCCTTTATTAGCTCTTTCGGTCCCATTTTAACAGCGTTTAAGGAGCATCAACTACAAAACAGTTCTACGAACCTATGGCGCATCGGACGTTCTCCATGGGTTCATGGCGAGAGGAAGTAGAAATTCTCTGAATGCTGTTTGAAGTGAAAGAGTAATTCTGTTTATTGTACAGACTTCTCCAATGTATGGTCATCAATCACCACGAAGGAACTATCCACTGCACCACTTCTCAGTACTTCCTGCCCTTGTATCACTGTGAGATGCATTCGCAAAACCGTTACTGTGTGCCTTTTATTCTATAAAAATTGCTTATATGAACATTTTTTATTAATTTTACGGGCGTAAACCTACAATATAATGGATATTGCCCGCAGATTTATATATATCGTCACACTGCTATTGACCTTAACGCAGACTATTAAGGCCGACGTGGCATACGATGAGCCATTCCGCTTCATCACGCAGGAGAATGGCCTATCCAGTGAGACCGTGGCCTCTATCCTCACCGACCATCTCGGACAGGTGTGGCTGGCTACAAGCAACGGTGTCAGCCGCTATAATGGCAAGCGCATCGTCACCTTCTCCTTCAACGGCGAAGGACGCGGGGCCACCTATGTCTTTGATCTCTGTGAAGACAGAAACGGCACGCTCTATGCCACCACGACGAAAGGCATCTTTATCTTGCAGAAAGGTGCCAACCATTTCAAGCGCATCCTTCCCTCCATCGCTAAAGCTGAGACGGTCCTCGCTTCGGCAGGCATGCTTTATATCGGTAACCGCGACGGACTGCATCTCTACGACGGCAAACATCTGAGAACCATCACGGTCGGTGCCACGAAGATGGGTATAGAGAATTCGGTGAGAGACATCGTACCGGGAAAAAACGGAGTCATCTGGTTCCTCACACGCTATGCGCTCAACAGCTACAACGCCGCTACGGGCAAGGTGCGAAGCGTCAACCTCGCCACCGCCATGCCGCCACGCGCAGCCCTGAGCCACTTGTGCATCAGTGGTGAACATTTCTATGTAGGAACAAAGAACAACGGACTCTTTGTCTACGACTTCCGTAAGCGTCAGTCACGCCATGTAGAGGGCATCGGCAACGTGATTACCTATCTCTACACGACACGCCAAGGCGATGTCTGTGTGAGTACCGACGGTTCAGGTGCCTCTCTCCTTGACGGCCACAATGCCATCGTGAAGCAGCATTTCACGATGGGCGGAGACAAAGCCCACAATCTCCCCACCGATGCCTGCTACTGCTACTATCGCGACGACAATGGCGTGGACTGGTTCGGCTTCTACCGCTTCGGGCTGGCCTACACCTATCACAGCGACAAGATCTTCCGCTCCTTCCGCATGGGCGACTTCTCCACAGAGGGGCTCTTCGTACGCAGCTTCTGCATCCATGGTAGTGAAACGGTCATCGGCACAGGCGCCGGCGTCTATTATGTCAACACACTCACCCGACAAGTACGCCACATCAAGCCAGAGCAGCTCGGCGGCGCCCATATCATCACAAAGATCTGCTACTTCAACGGAATGTATTACATCGGCACTTACGATGCCGGCGTGCGTGTCTTCAATCCGGCAACAGGCAGCGTGAGCACGCTGACGCAGTCACCGCTGCTGAGCAATGTCACGGCCAGTGCACTGGCCGTAGCTCCCGACGGCAATCTGTGGATGGGAACAGGTGAGGGCGTCTTTGTTCTGAGTCCACAAGGCCGGCTGACCGCCTACAACGAGCGCAACACGCCGATGAAAGGCGGTGTCGTCACTGACATCTTCTTCGACAGCAAAGGCAACGGATGGATTTGCAGTCAACAAGGTCTCTCGCTCTATTCCTTTGCAGAGAAGCAGTTCGAGAGCAGCCATTTCCCAAAAGGATTCTTCGATGGCGAGGAGAGCTTGAGATGCTGTGCCGGGCACGACGGACTACTCTTCTTCTACAACCGCCAGGGCATCTACTTCACCGATCTCACCCTCAACCGCTTTGGCTCAACGCAAATGCCACAAGGACTGGAGAACGAGGTCATCTACAGCTTTCTCGACGACCGGCAAGGCCATTTCTGGATGGCGACAGAGAAAGGATTGTTCCGCCTTGACTATCAAGGACGGGAATTGCAGCACTTTGGCTATGGCGAAGGACTCCAATGTCAGCTTGTCGGCACCAGCGACATATTGCGTACCAAGACGGATGAAATTTGGATGGGCACCTCCAACGGCCTGCTCTTCACCACGTTGTCAGCCATTGACAACTGGCGCAAGCACACGCATTACCCTATCCTACTCTATGATCTCTACGTGGGAAGCGACCCGTTGGACTATGCCGCTGAGACACTCGCCAACGAAGAGCATCACATCAGCCTCACTTGGAACCTTCTCTCTGAGAAGCTTTCCTTCAAGATAGTCGTCGAAGATTTCGTAAGACCTTACGGACGTTTCTATCAGTATCGCCTGGATGGCGCACAAACATGGACACTCGTACAGGACGGACTAAACATCGTGCTGAGCCATCTCTCTATCGGCGGACACTCGCTTGAGGTGAGACTGGCAGGGGCGCCGGGCACCACACGCACCTATCACATTGCTGTCTATCCCTCGTGGCTGGCCATCATGGAACTGGTTCTGCTGCTCATCGCCATTGTCCTCTTCTTTTGGTGGCGCCGCTATCACAAGACCACCGACATCCTTCTTGCTGAGCGCAACGACATCGCCGACGCGCTGATGGAAGTGGAGAACGAGCAACAGCAAACACAGATGCAGCAGGAGATGCTGGCCGAGAAACTTGAGCCACAACAAAGAGAGGCAGTCAACGGCGTGGAAGAAGACAAATTCCAGTCTGCTAACGCTGGTAAGCTATCCGACGACGCACCGAAATACGACCGCGTGAAGATCAACGAACAGGAATGCGCCAACATTGTCAAGCGCATGAAGAGCTATATAGAGAAGGAAAAGATCTATGAGAATCCCGACCTGAAGATGAGCGACCTCGCCGATCATCTCCATCTCTCACCCAGCAAACTATCGCAAGTCTTCTCCTTATATATAAAGGAGAACTACTACGACTTCATCAACCGTTATCGCTTAGAAGCCTTCAAGCGTCTCGTCGAGCAGGGCGAGACCGAGCGCTACACGCTTCTGGCCCTCAGCGCTAAGTGCGGTTTCAAGAAGTCAAGCTTCTTCAGCACCTTCCGCAAGGTGGAAGGCATGACGCCCACTGAGTATCTCAAGAAAATAAAGTAGACGATTGAACAAAATGATCATTCTATATGTGTAAAGCCTATCATACGATCAACCTCTATGCCAAGCGAATGCTGCTATTTCTTGTTTTCATTCTCTCCACGATTCAGTTGTAAGCCCCCCACCGAGGACAGTCTGATGGACAATTTTGTGTATTAGACAGTATATGCGAGGATGCATATAGTTAATCCAAGTATAGTTGCCCTCTCAATCGTATCTTTAGTAAAACAATAAAAAACAGATAAATCGGAATATACGAATAGAATCAAGATGCCCGGTATAAAGAGAGGCAACTCTCTGCTTATGGTTATGCTCACCTTCACGATAATAGCCAATGCGCAGACTAAGGATGCAGATCCTCGCGAACGCTTGTGTCAGCCGTTTCTCACGCTGCCCGACCAGAAGTCAATCGTCACTTCTCTCCGTCGCTGCAATTTCATGCTGCAACGGGGCCAGCCATACCATGGGACCACCGACCAGCGCATCATGGACGACGGCGCCCGCATCCGTTTTACTGACGATTCTCTGTTTGAAGTCAGATTTCCTGACGGTCATCAAGAATTGTGGAATTCAATACAGAAGGATGAGTGACCGGCAACCTGCTTGTCGTTGTATTTATAGATATTACCTATATTAAATGATTGGATTAGATTCGATTAGATTTTAGTTTTATGTTGATGACTATGTTTCAACTCATGAATCCTTTTCGGACTCGGGCGTGGGGACTGACGACATTGGCCGCCGCGGCCCTGTCCATTTCGCTATCGGCGTTTGCTTCGCGGCTGGTCGTCTACCCTGAGGCCCAGGGTGCCCCGGTCAGTAATCTATATCACGTGCTCGTCAGGGACGAGGGCGGGAAGGCCTGGCAGCGTGTGCCCGTCTACCAATGGAAGGTGGACCACGTGACGGATGGCCGTCACCACAACGAGGACAGCAACGTGGCCTCCTTCGACTTCGAAGGCAGTGTTGACGTAGCCGTCGTCCGGGCGGGCGGCAGCGGCCAGTGCTGGCGCGTGCGACCCTTGTCGTATGCCATTACCCAGCGGCAACAAGGTGACACCCTCTTCTTCCACCTCGACCGTCCACGGTCTCTCTCCGTCGAGGTCGGTGACGACCTCTACCACAACCTCCAGCTCTTCGCCAATCCTCTGTCTCCCAAGGTGAAGAAGGGCAAGAACGTGGTGTGGATAGGTCCGGGCTACCACGAGCTCGACGATTCCCTCGCCGTTAGGAGCGGCCAGACCGTCTACATCGATGGCGGTGCCTATGTCAAAGGTTGGCTGTCGGTCTACAAGGCTCACGACGTGCGCATCATCGGCACTGGCATCGTCAATCCCGAACGTCAGCACGAGGGCATCATGGTGCGCTACTCACGCAACGTCGTCGTCGACGGACCTTTGACGACGCAGATTCCCGTGGGTGGCAGCGACAGCGTCGTGGTGCGCAACGCCAAGGTCATCAGTTGGTACGACTGGGGCGACGGCATGAACGTTTTCGCATCAAACCACATCAGCTACGACCACGTGTTCTGCCGCACCAGCGATGACTGCTCCACCATCTATTGCACGCGCAAGGGCTACCAAGGCAGCTGCCGCGACATCCGTATACACGACGCCGTCTACTGGGCTGACGTGGCCCACCCCATCATGATTGGACTCCACGGCGACATCGAGAAGAACGAGACCATCACCGACGTGGTCTACGACGACATCGACATCCTACAGCAAAACGAGCGGCAGATCGACTACCAGGGATGCATCGCCATCAACAACGGCGACAACATTCTTGTCGACGGCATCACCTTCAGCAACATCCGCATCGAGGATATCAGCCTGGGCAATCTCTTCAACTTCCGCGTGTGCTACAACAAGAAGTACTGCCATGCGCCCGGTCGCGGCATTCGCAACATCACCCTGCGCAACATCACCTATCAGGGCTCCCGTGCCGGCATGTCGCTCATCACGGGTTACGACGACAGCCGTACGATCTCCGGCATCCACTTCGACAATCTCGTCATCAACGGCCAGAAGATCTCCGACGATATGCCGGACAAGCCCAAATGGTACAAGACCTCTGACTTCGCCAATATGTTCATCGGTGAGCATGTGAGCGACGTAACGTTCCAAGGACACTAAGATTTTTGTTGAACCCATAGCGTAGCCGACGCAATTGTGCGTCGGCTACGCTATTTTTATGTCCCTACAGTATCCTTTTGAGTCCGTTCCGTGTTTGTCTAATTCAGATGGACTACACACAAATAGCTAATAGTTAGCAACTTAAACGAAACGGACAAGCAGCTAAATGAAATGGCGGGAGTTCAGCGTTCTTTTCTTGACCTATATCAATTAAAAGCTTAACTTTGCAACCGTAAACATCAAATCACGAATAACTAAAAGCTCTAAGATATGGAAAAGGAACAGCCTCAATGCGGCAAGGGACGCCACTTGGACAATGACCGTCGCGACATCATCGCCTCTGTCTATACGCAATATGCCAGCGACGTGAAGCGTTACTTCCTCAGCTACACCCACGACGTGATGGCAGCCGAGGACATGGCTCAAGATCTGTTTATGAAAGTGATGGATTTGGATGTCATTGCCGAGAACACCACACACAGCCTTATCTTTGTCATGGCCCGCCGCATGATCATCGACGACGCGCGCCACAAAGCTTATGTCCACAAAGCCAAGCACGATCTCATGCTGACCGCCTCTTGCTACGACAGTTATTCTGTGGTGCGCAAGATGTCGTGCGACGAGATCCGGAGTGCGGAGCAAGTAGCGCTCCAGCGCATGACGCCCAAGCGTGCCGAAGTCTACGGGCTCTTCCGTCACGAAGAGCTTTCGGCCAAGGAGATAGCCAGCCGCATGGGCATCAGCCGCCGCACCGTGGAGACACATATCTACCTCTCCACGAAAGAGGTGAGACAAGAAGTCAAGAAAATCATTTAATTACATACACATTATTTAATACGCATACCTATGATACGAAACCTAATCAGCGCATGCCTACTGGCAGGTCTTGCCGGTTACGGAACGCCCGCGTTGGCATCCTCACCGAGCATCTCTGCCGTAGCACAGCAGCAAGCCGTCAAGGGCACCGTGGTCGATGAGAATGGCGAACCACTCATCGGCGTCACCGTACAAGTCATCGGACAGTCGGGAGGCACAGTGACCGACATCGATGGCAACTTCAGCCTAAACGTCAGGAAAGGAGCTAAGCTCAAATTCTCTTACGTGGGATATGTCGACCAGACTGTAGTGACTGGCACATCTCCGCTCAACATCAAGTTGCAACCCAACAACAAAAAGTTGCAGGAAGTGGTCGTCGTGGGTTATGGTACTCAGAAGAAAGAGAGCCTCACCGGTGCCGTGACCGTTGTCGATGCCAAGGCTTTTCAGGACAAGGGTTCTGTGACTTCTCCGTTGCAGGCCCTGCAAGGTTCCGTTCCCGGTGTGATCATCACACGAGGCAGCGGAGCACCGGGCGATGAAAGTTGGGGCATGACGTTGCGTGGTGCCGTCTCCACCAACACCGCAGCACCGCTCGTCATCGTCGACGGCGTGGAGTACAGTGACGGCATCAACGGTCTGCGCAACCTTAACTCCAACGATATCGAGAGCATCAACTTCCTCAAAGATGCCTCCGCCGCCATCTATGGTAGTAAGGCTGCTGGTGGCGTCGTGCTCATCACCACCAAGAAAGCCAAAGTCGGAAAGACCACCATCGACTACAGCGGCTCGTTCACTGCCAAGAAGCCGGGCTTACAGCCTAAGCTGATGAGCCTCGACCAGTGGTGCGACGCTGTGGAGACCGCCCTGGTCAACGACGGCAGCACCAACACCAACTGGCTGGAGTATGTCGCTCTCGCACGTAAGTACAAAGGACAATATATCGATCTCGATCACAGCGTCAACCCCTACGGCGGTGCCGGCTTCAAGGATGTGGCCGACTTCGTCTTTTCCGACAATGACTGGCAGAAGACGCTGTGGGGCAATTCCTACAGCACCCAGCACAACCTCAGCCTCTCCGGCGGCAACGACAAGAACTTGTTCCGCTTCTCTCTTGGCTATCTCTACGACGGTTCACCGTTGCAGTGGGGCGACAACAACAACCAGCGTTTCAACCTCCGCGTCAACGATAAGCTCTATCTGGCCAACAATGTCTCGCTCACCTCTGACATTGCTTATAACCGTCAGGATCAGGTGCGCCCCTCGCAGCTCCGCAGCGTGCTGTCGTCCTCGACACCTCAGCCAGGTCTGCCTGCCTCGACCATCGACGGCAAGCCTTACGCCTGGGGCTCCTGGATGGCTCCCAACTGGGTGGCGGAGCTCGGTGGCGACAACAAGCTGAAAGTTTCCGCCATCAACATCAGCGAGAACTTCAACTGGGACATCACCAAACACTTCACTTTCGCTGCCACGCTGGGTTACAACACCTCCACAGCCACACGCGACAATGTGAGCAATGCCATCGACTGGTACAACTACACCGGCACGAGAGTAGTGCTCAACAGTCCTACGCAGGCTCAGAGCTCCTACAGCAACTCGTTCTCCCGTACCGATTACTATATGGGCTCCGCCTATGTCAACTGGCACAACACCTTTAACAAGGACCACAACGTCAGTGTGATGGCTGGTACGCAGTACAACTACATGCAGTACAAATATACCAATGTCACCATCAAGGACATCAACGAGCAGCTCGAAGTACCCAATGGCCAGGGCACGCAGTCGCTCTCTGCCAACAAGTACCACGAGGCCATGCTCTCCTATTTCAGCCGTCTGAACTACGACTACAAAGGCCGTTACCTTCTGGAAGGCCTGCTGCGCTATGACGGCAGCTCCAAGTTCCAGGCCGACAACCGCTGGCAACTCTTCTGGGGAGCCTCGGCCGGTTGGCGCATCAGCGAGGAGAAGTTCATGGAGCCCTTGCGCGATGTCGTCAACAACCTGAAGTTACGTTTGAGCTACGGCGTGGTCGGTAACCAGAGTGGCATCGACCGCTACGATGGCACACAGCTCTACAACCTCAAGACCGCCAGCGGCGTGCTCATCGGCTCCGGCAAGGTCACCTATATCGACACCAACGGCACCCTCGCCTCTACCGACCGTACTTGGGAGCGCATCCATAACTACAACATCGGTCTCGACTTCGGCTTCTTCAACAACCGCCTCAATGGTACTTTCGAAGCCTTCTACAAGCGCAACAACAACATGCTTGTCTCTGTCTCCTACCCCGGCATCCTCGGTGACAAAGCCCCGAAGGCCAACAAAGGCAAGTTCGAGGCCAAGGGCTGGGAAGGTACCGTCAACTGGGCCGACCACATCGGTGACGTGAAATATCATGTCGGAGCCACTCTCACCTACGCCACCAACAAAGTGCTCGACATCGGTGCCACCTCCGTGATCTCCGCCGGCTACAAGGATGTGCAGGAAGGCTATCCTCTCCACTCCTTCTTCGGCTACAAGTATATCGGTAAGATTCAGAATGCCGAAATGCTGCAGAAGTACACCGATTACTACTACGCCAACAACTCCGTGAACTGGACAGGCAAGTTGCGCCTTGGCGACAACATGTTCGAAGACGTGAACAAGGACGGCAAGCTCGACCAGAACGACATCGTCTATCTTGGCAGCGACGACCCGAAGTTCTCTTTCTCCTTCAACCTCGGTGCTGAATGGAAAGGCTTCGATATCAGCGCGATGTTCCAGGGTGTGATGCGCCGCACCATCTTCCGCGACAGCAACGGTGGTCTGAACACATGGCGTGTGCCTATGCAGGCTATCTACCTCAACACCACCACACAGAGCATCGGCGACACTTGGAGCACCAGCAATCCCAACGCTTACTACCCCACCTACTCCAACATCAAGTGGATCAACGCCTATAACTATCAGATCTCTACGTGGAGTGTAGAAAACGGTGCCTACATGCGCTTGAAGAACCTCACCATCGGCTACACCTTCCCCTCGTCCATCCTGGCCCATCTCAAGCCGATCAACAAGCTGCGCATCTACCTCTCCGGCAACGACCTGTGGGAGACCAGCAAGATCCGCGACGGTTGGGACCCCGAGCAGAAGCGCGAAGCCTACAGCGACTCCGAGAGCACGGTGATCTATAAATATCCGTTCTGCCGCTCCTACACAATCGGTGTGGACCTGTCTTTCTAACCCATTACCATACAATCTAAGCATTATACAGTCATGAAGATTCATTTCAAATATAGTCTGCTTGCCATCGTCGCAGCCTCTCTTTCCTTGCAGAGCTGTCTCGACCTCGACCCTCAGGATCAGTTAGGCGGCGACAAGATGTGGGCCAACGCCACTGAGTACAAGCAGTTCGCCAACAACTTCTATGGTTGGACCCGCGACTTCGGCTCCAACGACAACGGCCCTCACAGCGATAGTCGCTCCGACCTGGTGACGTTTGCCACACCCAACGAATACAGCAAGGGTACGAATACCGTACCCACGGGCGACGGCAACTACACCAACAACTACGCACACATCCGCCGCTGCAACCTGCTGCTGCAAAACGCAGCCAACTACAGCAAGCCTGCGGAAATCACAGAGTATGTCGGCGATGCTTACTTCTTCCGTGCCTACGCTTACTTTGAACTGTTGCAGATCTATGGCGACGCCATCATCGTCACCGACCCGATCGACGTCACCTCGGGTCAGCTTCAGGCTAAGCGCAACGACCGCAAAGACGTGGCCCGTTTCATCACACAGGATCTCACCAAGGCCATCGAGCTGCTGCCCGCCTATGCCGACATCCCCGCTGCCGACGACGGTCATGTGAGCAAAGAGGCTGCCGAGGCCTTCCTCTCACGCGTGGCACTCTACGAGGGTACCTGGCAGAAGTTCCACAACGGCGACGCTACATTAGCCGACTCACTGCTCAACGTCAGTGCCAAGGCTGCCAAGACCGTCATCGACGGCAAGCAGTTCTATCTCTACGGCACACAGGGCGCCAGCGTAGCCCTCGGCGACAGCGCACAGAAGTACATGTTCATCTTAGAGAACGAGAAAAGCAATCCCGCCGGACTGCAAAAGGAGTCCAACCACGAGTACATCTTCCGCCGTCTCCACGACACCAACCTCAGCACCGTGGGACTGAACATCACCCACGGATATGTGGACAACGTGATGTGGGTGACGCGCAACTTTGCCAATCTCTATCTCTGCCAGGACGGTCTGCCCATCAGCAAGTCAAAGGAGTTTAAAGGCTATGCCAAGCGCAACTCTGAGTTCCAGAACCGCGACAACCGCATGAAATACTCCCTGCTCGTGCCAGGACAATATTTCTGGACCAATGACAACCCGCACACCACATGGGACTGGAAGAAGGACATCAAGCCCAACGGCGGCAACGGCGTCATCTATGTCGACGGTCACGGCTCAGGCTACAATAATCAGAAGTGGGGCTCAGAGCGTGCGATGACCGACGCGTTAGAAGGCTATGACTATCCAGTCATCCGCTATGCCGAGGTGCTGCTCAACTATGCCGAGGCTGTCTATGAGCGTGACGGACGCATCAGCGACGCCGATCTCGACATCAGCCTCAACCTCGTCCGCCGCCGTGCCAACCCCAACATGCCGAAGTTGAGCAATGCCTTCGTCAGCAGCAACGGTCTGGACATGCGTGAGGAGATCCGCCGCGAGCGCACCGTAGAGCTCTATCTCGAAGGCTTCCGCATCGACGACCTCAAGCGCTGGAACACTGCCGTACAGACAATGAACCAACCGCTCCTCGGTGTGAAATATACGGGGACGGAGTTTCAAAGCAACTGGGGCAGTGCCAACCAGCCCAGCCAGCTCAAGGACAGCGAGGGTTGCCTCATTATGGACGATAAGCGTCAGTGGTCTGACAAGAACCTGCTCTACCCGATTCCTTCTGACCAGCTGCAACTCAACCCCAACCTGGAACAGAACCCGGGATGGAAATAAGCACAAGGTTGAAGCACAAGGTTGAAGCACAATATTGTGTGATGAACTGAGTGATGATTGACATTACAAATTCCAACAATGAACCCTATTATGAACCATAATAAATTAAACATATCGTGCGCCAAAGCCGCCTGCGTGGCAATGATGGCCCTTGGCCTATTGGCCTCCTGCGGTCAGGATCATGACTTAGGTTCCGAGATGAGCGAGGCGCAGCTCATCAACTCGGTGGAACTCAGCGAGAGTGGAACCATCAAGCTCGCCGTGGGCATGAGCAAGCAGATCACGGCGACACCAAGTCCCGACAACGCTACCTTCAAGGATCTGGTGTGGACATCCTACAACACCGACATCGCCACTGCCGCCAACGACGGTACGATCACGGGCATCGCTCCCGGTCAGGCTACCGTGCAGATCCGCCAGGACGGCAACCTCGGCTCTTTGGGCACCTTACAGGTCAACGTCATGCCAGTGGCTGTGAACGTCGGTCTGGAAAAGATCTCGCTCTATGAGGGCACCACCAAGGCTCTCGCCGCCCAGCTCAGTCCGGCCGATGCCTACGACGTACTATCGTGGAAAGTGGGAGATGACAACATCGCCACCATCAAAGGCGATAGTGTCGTCGGTCTGACACCGGGCACAACAACGATCACCGCCACGACCACCGACGGCTCAAACCTCACAGCGACAGCGGAACTGGAAGTGAAGAAGGTGGTTCCCGTCACCGGCATCGCACTCGAAGCTCCGGGCTATGACCTCAACGTGGGTGAGAGTGCCCAGATTGGTTGCACGCTGACTCCGGCAGACGCTACCGCTGACCTGCTGACATGGACAAGCAGCGACGAGCAAGTCGCTACGGTCAACGCACAGGGCGTGGTCACAGCACACAAATATGGTACGACCACGATCACGGCGACATCGGACAATGGCGTGAACAAGTCGATGGACATTACTGTGGGCGAGGGTACCATCAACCAGAACTTCACCACCGGCATCGGCAAGTGGTATCTCGGCCAGAGCGGCAGCAGCTATAAGTATGGCAGCGACGGACTGGTAGTGACCATGCAGAGCGGATCAAAATGGCGCGGCGACTTCTGCCTCGGTTCCAACAGCAACCCTGTCACTCTCAACGTAGGTACCTATCGTTATCTGGCCTTCAAGATGACCCGACCGGGAGCTTACGTACAGAACCACAACGGCAAAGGCACCATCGTCCTCGATACCTCCAAGGGTCGCTACGAGCAAAAGAGCGGCAACGGCAACAACCGCTACTCCATCCTCAACTACGAGGGCAATGAGGCGGCAGCCGCCATGGATGAGCCGCAGGTCATCTACTTCGACTTGCAGCAGGGCTTCGGCAACACACCGTACTACCTTGCAAAGGACAAGACTGAGGGCAGACTGACCACCTTCAAGCTCCTCGTGGCTGACATTCCCTCAACCTATGGCCGCACCTACACGCTCTACTGGGTACACGCTTTCAAGACGCTCGACGAGATGAAAGCTTACGCAGCAAAACACTAAACCATTAACACGTATCAATTATGAACAAGATATTTTCTATGATCGCGCTGGCAGTCACGGCACTCTTTACCACGGCGTGCAGCAGCGAGATCCCTGATGGCGACGCCAGCTACTTCAACAGCCTGCCCACCTACGACTCGCTCATCACCACCAAGAACTATCTGCCTTTGCAGCATCCCTGTATGCTCCACACCGCCGCTGACATCAGCCGCGTGAAAGGCAACCTCATGGCAACGCCCTGGAAAGAGGCTTATGAGCATCTCCAGCAGAGTGCCTACGCACAGAGCACCTATACCGAAGGTACCGCTGCACTGCTCGACGGCTATCTCAAGCGTATGGATGCCAAGAACTGGAGCGGTAAGTACAAGGACTACAGCAACTACTCAGCACTCATGCGCGATGCCGCCGCCTCGTACCAGCTGGCCCTGCGCTATCAGCTCTCGGGCGACACGCAGTATGCCGACGCTGCCGTGAAGGTTCTCAACGCATGGAAGAACAACTGCAAGGGCTTCTTGAAACTTGGCGGTTACACCGACTCTATCCCCGACCCCAATGAGTTTCTCATGGAGATTCAGGCTCACCAGATGGCCAACGCTGCCGAACTGCTCCGCAACTACGACGGCTGGCAGCAAGAGGACTTCACGCAGTTCAAGGCTTGGATGAAGCATACGTTCTACTCCGTAGCGCTGCAATATCTCAAGAGCCATCAGGGCGGACAGGGCACGCAGCACGCCTGGCTCAACTGGGACTTGGCCAGCATGACAGCAGTGCTCTCCATCGGCATCCTCTGCGATGACAACTTTGCCATCAACTTTGCCATTAACTACTACAAAAACGAGCAGGGGATGTTCTCTGAGAACGGTAATGTACTCAACGCCATCCCGTACCTCCACAAAGATCCGGACTCCAATGAGATTCTCGGACAATGTCAGGAGAGTGGCCGTGACCAAGGCCATGCCACACTGTGCACCGCACTCTTGGGTGCTTTCTGCCAGATGGCTTACAACGTTGGGGAAGATCTGTTCGCCTATGATGACTACCGTGCCCTGCACATGGCAGAGTATGTGGCTAAGTACAACCTCTATACCGACGAGAGCTTCCAGAAGACGAGCAACACGCAGAACGGATTTGACGACAGCTACTTCCAGTATCGTTCCAACACGTTCCCCTACACGGCCTACAGCAATCCTTCTGTGAGCTGTCCATCGATCGCCACTGCCCAGCGCGGCACAAAGCGTCCGGCATGGGAACTTTTCTACGGCTATGCCAAGGCTCACAACGTCTCGGCCATCTATTGCCAGAAGTGGGTTGAGCAGCAACGTAAGTACAACGGCTATGGTGACGGTGGTGCCGGTGACTACGGACCAAACTCGGGTGGCTTCGACCAGCTCGGCTACGGCACACTGATGTTTGCAAGATAATAAGCCTCACCCCCCCAACCCCTCTCCAAAGGGAGAGAGGGAGTAAAATGCTACAAGAGTCGATTTGTTCTCGCAAAGGCACAAAGAACGCAAAGAAGAGCATTTGTGCGCTGGCCATTGCGTCCCTTGAAGCATTTCACTCCCCCTCCCTTTGAAGAGGGATTGGGGGTGATGCTGTGTTTGGGGGTGAGGCTTTTTCTTTCAGTAATATACTTATGCAGTCCGTATATTAATAAGAGGCTCGTACAGAGCCTTACACCTTATTTATATATACTATATATACACTAACATCTATGCTCAAGTCATTCCGCCACATCAGTCTTTTGGCACTATTCCTCCTCTGTACAGTTGCAGCATGGGGACAGAAACAGGCCGTGCGGTCTGTATGCACCACTCCATCCGACGTGCTCTTCCCTCTTGACAGTGTCAGGCTGTTACCATCACGCTTCACCGACAACATGCGACGCGACTCGGCATGGATGATGTCTATCCCCGTCAGCTCGCTGCTTCACAGTTTCCAAACCTCATCCGGTGCCTTCGCTGGTAAGGAGGGCGGCTACATGACCGTGAGGAAGTTGGGCGGTTGGGAGTCTGGACTGCGACCTGCGCGGACATATCACGGGGCATCTGCTCTCCGCGCTTGCCACACTCTACGCCCAAACCCATTCTGCTGCCGTCAAAGCCAAAGCCGACAGCATCGTCAACGGGCTTAATGCCGTCCAGCAGGCCTATGGACGTGGCGGTTATCTCAGTGCCTTTGCAGAGGGACTCATCGACCGCAATATCGAGGGCAAGAGCGTGTGGGCACCATGGTATACGCTGCATAAGATCGCACAGGGACTCATCGACCAATACACGCTTTGCCGTAACGACACCGCGCTCGCTGTCGTCGGGCGTATGACAAAGTGGGCTTACAACAAGCTCATGCCGCTCAACGACACCATACGCCGCCGCATGCTCCGCAACGAGTTCGGCGGATTCAACGACACGATGTATCAGCTCTACGCCATCACCGGCAACAAGCAGGCACTGTGGCTGGCCCACTTCTTCTATCACAACGACAAGGTGGACCCGCTGAAAGCCGGAAACACGGACTTAGGTACGAACCACGCCAACACGTTCATTCCCAAGCTCATCGGCGAGGCACGACAGTACGAACTCTTCGGTGACACGCTGAGCCGCAAGGCCGCCGAGACGCTCTTCACCACGTTGGCCTACCGCCATGCCTTTGTCACAGGCGAAGTTTCCGACCATGAACATCTCTTCAAACCCGAAGAACAGCACAAGCATCTCTCGGTCTACGACGGAGAGAACTGTTGTGCATTCAATTTGTTGAAACTCGCTGAGCATGTCTACAGCTGGAATCTCAGTAAATCGCGGCAGCGCGAGCGTATCACGGGATACTATGAGCGCGCACTCTACAACCATATCCTCGGCCAGCAGGACCCGCAGTCGTCAATGGTCTGCTACTTCACGCCTTTGCTCACCGGTGCCTACCGTCTCTACTCCACGCGTGACAGCAGCTACTGGTGCTGTGTGGGCAGCGGCTTCGAGAGTCATGTGCACTATGCTTCGATGATCTACGGACGACAGGGCGAAAGTGACCTCTTTGTCAATCTGCTCATACCCTCCGCGCTCTCCTGGCAGGGCACGACGCTCACGCAACGTACCGACTTCCCCCGTACGGGTCATGTGGAATATCTGAGTGTCGGACGCTCTCGTTCTTTCACACTCCATCTCCGCCAGCCACAATGGGCAACGACGATGACCGTTATAGTCAACGGTCGCAAGGCCAAGACCACCATCCGCCGGCATTGGCGAGCCGGCGACTGCGTGACGGTGGACTACGGCATGGCGCTACACGAGGAATCCGTCCGTGGCGATAGCACACGCTTCGCCGTACTCTACGGTCCCATCGTACTCGCCGGGCAGCTCGGAGCTGTGGCGCATCCATTCAGCGATCCGAAGAAATACAACGACTACTACACTTTCGACTTCCACGTACCTGCGGACTGCGACAGTCGCTCCATCCTGCCGACGGCCCGCGCTTTGCGCCGCATCAGTCCACTACACTACAAGACACCCTCCGGCCTGACCCTCCATCCCTTCTACGATGCTCACCACGAACGCTATGTCGTGTACTGGAAAAGAGGCGGAAGCACGGCTGTCAACAAAGGTGAGCAAAACAGCACTCAAACGAAATAACTTCTAAACCGATGTAAGAGGGTGTTCCTTTAACGCGCCATCTACAATGGCATTGAGAATATAAACGAATATAACGAAAATATTAAATGAGCAGCTATTAATCATTATAATGAAGATATATAAACGAATTTAGCGAAAATATTAAATGAGCAGGGCTTAGCGTCCCTTGAAGCATATCACTCCCCTCTCCTTTGGAGAGGGGTGAGGGGGCGAGGCTGTTTTGGAGAGGGGTGAGAGTGTGAGGCTTTTTTTTCTTTCTTTTTTCTGCGTAGTTTCTTCTTCCCATCCGAATTAATGTTGTAATCACTTTAAAAACAACAACATTATGAAAAAGATTCTACTCGTCGCGGCCGCGGCTGCTCTCTTCTCGTTGAACGCCCAAGCACAGGACACCAACACGGAAACCTCCATCGCAGATACATGGGTGCGTAGCGATAGAGAAATCAGCAACGGCTCAACTAACGCTGTGGAGTTGCAGACCATCAACAACAACAACACAAAATGGTTTTACGGACTCTTGGGCTTCAGTCTCCCCGGTAGCAACTACACCATCACAAGTGCCCAACTACGTCTGACAACGGAGAGAGTAAAAGGTAATGCCGGCATAATCGTCTATGGCTACAACAACGACTTCGCAGAGAATACCACCTACAACAAAGAGAAGAGCCATATCACAGGGGCTCTGAATCAGCAGATCACAACCTTCAATGCGAAATATGGTGACAAAGGTAAGGCCCCTGACCATGATAATATAGACGTAAAGTACAAAGATCTCAGCCTCTGGCAAACAACTGTCGACCTCACCGAATACACCAACTCTTTAGGCTCCACACGCATGAACATCATGCTTGGCAAGACTAAGTCTGAGAGCAGCTCCACCAAGTTCTTTACCAAGGAGGCCACCGACCTTACTGTCAAACTCTCCGACAACACGACAACCACATGGGCAGCAGCAGACGTGAAGCCCCAGCTGACTCTCGTCTACTCTCTTGCCAGCCACACGCTGACCGTCACCAACGCAGGTGCTGCCACGCTCGTTCTGCCCTACGAAACCACAATTCCAGAGGGCGTCAAGGCCTATACGCTGACCTATACTGGCGGCGACGCGACAACGGCTACAGAAGTGACGGGAAAAATACCCGCCAACACTCCGGTGCTCATCAATGCCAAAGCCGGTGACTACACCTTCAACGCCACTGAGACGCAAACCACGAAGGCCGCCTCTCCGGTCAGCGGTGCACTCACAGGCGTATGGGCAGAGGGCTCTGTTCCCGAGGGTGCCTATGTGCTGCAAAACCAGAATGGCACCATTGCCTTCTATAAGGTCAGCGGTTCAGACGTCAAATGTCCTGCCAACAGTGCTTACCTCACAGCTTCCACATCCGCTAAAGCTCTGTCGATCAATTACGGAGGTTCGACAACGGGAATCAGCCATATCGCTGAGAACAAAACCGACGGTGAGGTGTATAACCTGCAGGGCGTTCGCGTAAAAGGCAGTCTGAAGAAGGGTGTGTATATCCAAAACGGTAAGAAGTTCGTCGTCAAATAACAATATCATCCACGCTTTAAAACAAAAACATCATGAAAACATATATCCAACCTGCAATCAAGACCAAGTCTATAGATGGTAGTCAGGCTTTGATGGATACATCACAGCCCATCGGAACCGCTGTATCCGATAATCTTGCCGATCCCACTACGCCCGTCCTCGGCAAGCAGTTCAACTGGAGTAACGACGACAGCCAGGAAAGCTCGACCAGCTATTCCGTTTGGGATGAATGAACTACGAATAGTAAGTAAAATTACGGTGCAGTTTTTGGTGTAAAGAGATCGTAATTGGGAATTAGAAGTTACATCGCGATAGCCTGTTTTTAAGGTTTTCCTTTGTGTCAGCGCCAAGATTCGACGTAGGAGAATCTGCCATTTGCGGTTTGAGGGCTTATGAGAGGCACGCCTCTCATAAGCCCTCAAACCGCAAATGGCCAAGGGCTTAAGCCCTTGGCGCTGACACAAAGAGGTTTACTTGGTTTTGGTTAATAAACTATTTACCTTGGGCAACGACCCCTCTAACCAGCTACGGATCTGTGACCAGAGAAGAAGACTCATACACGATCCACGGAAAATATCCCTTGCGCCAAGACATTTGGTTAGGTCTTCGTGGTGAGCCACGGACTTCTGCACCTGAGCCGAAATAATTTGTGCATGTGGTTTATTCTGCCTCCACCTCCCACTCGTCCACCGTGTGCTTGTCAGCATCGAAGCGGATGCCGACTTTCACAACCCGACGGCCATCGGTGAGGTAAGGCTTGGCATAGCCGTGAGCGTTGATTTGCTCAAGAGCATGGCGGGCCGTGTCGCCCACCTTCAACTCCATGACGTAGATGGTATCGGGCATGAAGATAACCATATCCACGCGGCCGCCTGCCACTTTCACCTGTGTACGCACATAGACGTTGAGCATGGAGAAGATAAGATAGAACGTGTATTCATAGAAGCCCTCCTTCGTCTTAGCCTCAGCAAGTTTCTGCTTAAAGCCCTCGACATAAGGGATGCCGGCAAGGTAAGCCTGCATGTGCTGCATGGCCAGGTCGATATCGCCCTGCTTAAGCGCTCTCCAGAATTTTAAGGCAAAGCCTACTTGCACGTCACTGCTGTTCAAGCCTGTATAGGTGGGAAGCAAACCATTGACATAGCCTACGCGCACTTCCTGGTTAGGAATGGCCAGAAAGTAGGTCTCCCCTTCTGGGTCGTAGTCCTTAATGGTGAGGTAGCCACTCTGATAGAGCAGTGGCAGAGCATCCCTCATGTTCTCTATGGGCTGGTCAAAAGCCGATTCGGGTACATCGAGAGAGTCCAACGAGGTGATGTCGGTATGGAAGTGCTGCATCTGCTTGATGAGGAAAGTCGGCGTACCAGAGGCAAACCAGTAGTTCTTCAGCAAACGGTCGCCTAAGGCATTGAGCAGGCTGAAGGGATTGAACACCGCCTCCACGCCGCCGGCAAAATGGTAGCCGTCGTATTTGAACTTGATCTTGGCATACATCTCCTCCTGTGTCAACTTGAAGTCCTTGGCCATTTCGCTGATGTCCTCCTTGAAAACCGTCTGTACCTCATGTTCAGTAAAGCCACAGATAGTGGCAAACTTTGGTAGCAAGGATACATTCTTCAAGTTGTTGATGGTCGAGAAGATGCTCAACTGCGAGAACTTCGTGATGCCGGTGATAAAACAGAACTTGATATACTGCTCATTAGCCTTGAGTGGCACATAGAACTCCTGCATGACCTTGCGCATCGCATCGAGCGTAGCCTGATCATGGAGCACATCAAGAAGGGGCGCATCGTATTCATCAATGATGACTGCTACCTGCTTGCCCGTCTTCTCCTGCGCACGATGTATGAGACCGGTGAGCAGTTTGCCCGGTGTGGTCTCATCGCCCTCCTGGCCATAAACTTTTGTCAATGGCCTCATCATCCACATCAGCGTCTCACGAAGTTCTTCTGCACTGTCCTGCCCTTTAGCCACACTGAGATCGAGGTGGAGAACCGGATACTGCGTCCATTCCTTTTCGCGTTCCGTGATCTTCAGTCCTTTGAAGAGCTCTTTATCGCCACGGAAGTAGGATTCCAAGGTTGACGTGAGCAGTGACTTGCCAAAACGACGAGGACGGTTCATGAAAACGAAAGTGGCATAGTGTGCCAATTGCCATACCAAGTCAGTCTTGTCGACATAGACAAAGCCTTCCTTAATGATTCTCTCAAAGGTCTGTATGCCTACAGGATATTTTCTCATCATCTGCTCCATAGTGCGTTCATCTTGTTTCTTTTGCAAACTTACTCATTTTATTTAGATCTTGCAACAAAGCGAACGAATAAATAATAAGTATCAGAACCTAAGGAGGGAAGGAAGAAAGAAGCCAAGGCAAACCTATAAAACTCTTACAAAACTCTGTCAACATTTTCAGTCATTCTAGAGAGAAGCACGAGCTGAAAATCAAGGAAAACGATGATGATGACATCAAAAAACGGTCGCTTCAGAGAGAAAACAGTGCGTTGATTTGGTCAAAAAGGCCTTTTGATGCGACCAAAAAGGCGAGATGACCATGTCATAACGCCGTGATGACCAAAAATTCTCTAGAGAATTTTTGGTCAGAAAGGCTTTCTGATAAAGAGCCAAAAGTGGCATTTTCCATATATCGCTGAGTTTCAGTACCTTATAAAAATGCCCAAAATTCGCAAAAATCGAAGCAGAAGACTGTTTGCTCGAAAAGAACGCCTTCTCAGAGCCCGTTTTTTGTCAGAAAAGCCAACAAAGCAAAGCCTCACCCAAGTCCTTCTCCAATGGGAGAGAGAAGTGAGATGAGTGATAAACAACACCCAACCTTCCCTCTATCCCACAAAAAAAGTCGCATCAATTAAGTAAAACGGTGAGTTCATACGTTATATAAATAAAAACCAAACGCATGAAACATATAGTCCTCTATCTCAGCCTGCTGTCGACGCTGCTGTTCCCACTCAGCGTATCGGGGAAAACCACAGCGAAGGAAAGCGCGGATCTCGCCCGATGGAAAGCCAACACCGAGCACTATCTCGCGAAAGTGTCCGCCGACTCTACCTGGCTGTTCTCCCGCCTGCAGATGTATTGGAGCACCCACGCCACTGACGTCTTTGTCAACAGCGAGCGCTTTGACCACGCAGGAGGTGACCGCGCGCCCATGCCCACCGTGAAATACAATGGCACACGCAGCGCCGAGTCGGCGTATAACCGCCCCAAACTCGACGACGTCATCCCCTACGACGATGACGCACAGAGCAACGTCACCTATATCAACAAAGCCACCGGCAAGATGGAGAAAGCACATCCCTCAAAGACAGGATGCAACATCAACAGCCTCAACCAACAGATCCTTGGCATCGCCCGCGACGCCTCGCGCATCTATAAGGCCACCGGTGACCGGCGCTACGCCGCACTGGCCTATCCGGTCTTCGACACTTATCTCAAAGGTATCTACTATCGGAATGTGCCCACCGACCTGACCCACGGCCACATGCAGACACTCGTCGGTATGGCTACCTTTGAGGTGATCCATGAGGACGCCATCGCCTCCATCACCGAGATCTACGCAAACCTCGGCAAATACATCACACGTGACCGTGACCTCTACGAAGCCGCGATGAAGAAATGGGCCGAGAATATCATTGCCAACGGCGTGCCGCACAACAACTGGGATCTCTTCCAGGCTGAGTTCATCACCGACGTGGCCCTCGTGCTCAGAAGCGACAAGGACTATGCCGACCACAAAGGACGGGAATATTATCTCAACTATATCCAAAACACATCGAGCATCCGGCAATGGAGCATGGGTCGACTGATCGACTTCGGCTACGACCCACAGACCGCCATCTGGTACGAAAGTCCGGGCTACAGCACCACGGTGGCACGCGACTTCGCCGCGTTTGCCAACCGCCTCGACAAGCAGGCTCATGCCGATCTCTTTGCCGCGCATCCCATGCTGCTCCGCGCTGTGAAAGCCACAGCGCAGTACCTCTTCCCCAACCGCATGATTGCAGGATTCGGCGACACGCACCCCACCAACCTCGATCCCGCCATGGTCAACTCGGTACTCGACTATGCCTTGCGCCACCGCAACAAGGCTTTGCAGCAAAGTTTCGACAGTCTGAAGACTGCCATCCTGCCGCAGGCTTCGTCCGAAACAATCTGCCGGTGGGTATCCCCGTCGTTCTATTCACCTAAAGTTTCATGGTTGGTTCTGCGCAGCGGTATGAACCGCTACCACGACTTGATGACTTCACTCAATGGCAGCCGCGGTAATCACCAACACGCCAACGGCATCTCGATGGAACTCTACGGCAAAGGGTATGTGCTGGGGCCCGACGGAGGCATCGGCAAATATCTCTACAGCGGTGACGACTACCACGAATACTATTCCCAATTCCCGGCACACAACACCGTGTGCGTCAATGGTGTGTCGGCATATCCCGTGATGATGTCGCAGCACGCTTTCACGCTGGTGAAGCGCTACCCCGACACCAACGCATGCTTCGCAGCCGGTGACTCCACCTGCAACATCTCTTATGCCACCGTCGCCTTCGCCGAGCCGGAGACACAGGCACAGCAACAGCGCACCAACATCGTGGTGAAAACCTCGGAGTCAGGCGGATTCTATGTCGACATCTTCCGCAGCCGCCTGCCGAAAGGACAGGAACTCATGGAACCGGAATTCCACGATTATTTCTATCACAACCTCGGACAGCAGATGCGTTTGACCGACACGAAGGGCCAGGACTTCAACCTACAGCCCACCGAGGAACTGGCTTTTGCCGGTGGACATATCAGTGCCTACTCCTATCTCTACAACAAGAAGACGGTCACCACAGACAAGGATGCCAAGGCCACCTTCGACGTGCTGCTCACCGGCAAGGGCATCGACGACGTGAAAGCGCACAATGGCAGTCGCATCACCATGACGATGTGGATGGAGGGAGCACCGCAACGTGAGCTCTTCACCGCCCTCTCGCCCGTCAACCTCGAATATGAGTGCATGAAGGGACAGCCCTATGACATCGGTCATCAACCCGTCCTCACCTTCGTGGCGCGCCAGCATGGCGAAGCATGGAACCGTCCCTTCGTCGCAGTCTTCGAACCCTCGTCGGAAAAAGAACCGTCAGAGATTCAGTCTGTTCAATTCTTCCATCCCGCCAACGCTGACGTCTCCACAGTTGGCATCAAGGTAGTGCTTAAGGACGGAAGCACGAAAGTCATCACTGCCGACGACAAAGGCAACGTTGAAATCAAATAAAAACGTGAACAAGATGAAAGCAACAATCCTTCTCCTTCTTGCCTTACTGGGTATTCTGCCCTTGGCAGCACAGAGCACTGAACAGCTCTCCTCGCCCGACGGCAAATACGTCTTCAGCTTCAACCCACACGACGGACGGCTGACCTACTCCTTATTATATAAGGGCAAGACAGTAGTCTCTGACGGTGACTTAGGCATCAACATCGACAACCACCTCATCGAGAAAGCCATGGGCATACCGCAGGACACAGCTCGCCTTTGGTCTTCTTCCATGCGACTCATCAAAGTAGACCGCAGCACGGCCGACACGACGTGGGAACCACTTTATGGCGAGCAGGACTTCATCCGCGATCACTACAACGCCATGACGCTGCACTTCGAGAAAGGCAGCGCCGAGCAAGGCTCCGGCACGGCATATGACAAGCGACAGCGCTACGCCCTCGACATCATCGTCAGACTCTATGACGAGGGACTGGCCTTCCGCTATCATTTTCCCGAGAGTGGCAACGGGCTCTTTGTCCACGTCACCCAGGAGCTGACAACGTTTCCCTTCCCCTCCGGCACCACAGCGTGGCATGAGGCCTGGGCCCAGGGACCTTTCCACCATGTTGCCTTGCAGACCTCAGCCACCGTCGACGGACGGCGTATCTGGCAGGACGTCTCTGAACGTCCTCTTCTGCTCAGTCTCTCCGACGGACTCTATGCGGCTGTTGGCGAGGCTGCCCTGAGCAACTATGTCCGCGGCAAGCTGCGGCTGGTCAAAGACGGAGTATTAGGGGTGGCCATGTACGACGATGCCGACGTCATCCCGCCCTACTCTACCCCATGGCGCTTCGTCATGGCAGCAGAACGCCCCGTGGAGCTCATCAACAACAAGCAATTGCTGCTCTCGCTCAACGCTCCGAGCCGCTACGAGGGCGACGGCCGCAAGCTCAACGACTACATCCGCCCCGGTCGCGCCTTCCGCTGCTGTAAGTTGGATAAAGAATGGATCAAGAAGAGCATCGACTTTGCCCACGACTTCGGAATAGAATATGTGGAGCTCGATGCCGGTTGGTATGGTCCCGAGATGAAGGTTACGTCGAGTGCGCTCCGCGTCTCCGCTCAGCGCGACTTCACGCTCCGCGAGGTCTGTGACTACGCCCGCAGCAAGGGCGTGGGCATTTGGCTCTATGTCAATCAGCGGGCACTCTACAACCAACTCGACAGCATCCTGCCACTCTATCAGCAGGTGGGCGTGAAGGGTATCAAATTTGGCTTCGTCCAAGTAGGCAATCAGATGTGGACCACCTGGCTGCATGAGGCCGTGAAGAAATGCGCCGAACACAAGCTGATGGTGGATATTCACGACGAATACCGACCGACAGGATGGAGCCGCACCTACCCCAATCTGATGACACAGGAGGGCATTGGCGGCAACGAAGAGATGCCTGATGCCCGCCACAACACCACGCTGCCCTTCACGCGCTTCCTCGCCGGCCCCGCCGACTACACGCTCTGCTACTTCAACGGACGGGTGAAGAATACCAAAGCCCACCAGCTGGCCATGTCGGTAGTCTACTATAGTCCCATCCAGTTTCTCTTCTGGTATGATCTGCCAACCGCCTACAAGGGTGAGCAGGAACTGAACTTTTGGAAAGACTGCCCCACGGTGTGGGACGAGTCCAAAGCCCTCGACGGTCTGCCGGGAGAATATATTGTCCAGGCCCGCCGCTCCGGCTCGTCATGGTTCGTCGGCGTGCTCAACGGCATGGAGCCCCGTACGATCACCGTCAACACTGCTGACTTCCTACCAAAGAAAGGTAAGTACGCCATGAGCCTCTATCAGGACGATCCTAAGCTCAGCACCCGCACGAAGGTGTCAACAACCCAGCGCACCATCAAGTCCGGCGAGCGTATCACCTTGCCTCTGCTCAAGAGCGGCGGAGCGGCCATTGAATTTAAAAAGATCAAATAAGACTACCCTATACCGATTATACAAGTCTGATAATAAGTCTGATAAGATGATTCCGTATTTCAAGCATATTCTGTTAACGGCCTTTGCCATGGTGACAGCCCTGTCGGCTCAGGCCGTAGGCCCTTCGGGTATGTATCAGTATTCGGTGGCGCTCACCCACTACATCTCGCCCGAGACCGGCAAGGCGCCTACCGCCTATCTCTGGTTACCCAACGGCGAGAAGAAGGTTAAAGCCGTGATGATGGCACAACAGAATATGACGGAGGAAACGCTCTTCAAGATGGAGAGCTTCCGCAAGGAGCTCCGCCGGATGGACGTGGCATTGCTGTGGGTGGCTCCCGCCTTCTCGCAGAAGTGGGATCCCGCCACTCCGTGTCAGTCGATCTTCGACGACATGATGACCGCCATCGCCTTTCAGTCAGGCCATCAAGAGATAGCCAAAGCTCCTGTCATCCCCTTCGGCCACAGCGCGCAGGCCACCTTCCCCTGGAATTTCGCAGCATGGAATCCCGACCGCACGCTCTGCATCATCTCCTTCCACGGTGATGCGCCCCGCACCAACCTCTGCGGCTTCGGTACCGACAATGTGGAATGGGGATGCCACCGCAGCATCGACGGCATTCCGGGGTTGATGATTGAGGGAGAATACGAGTGGTGGGAAGCACGCGTACGCCCGGCACTCGCCTTCAGGATGATGTATCCCAAGAGTTGCATCTCGTTTCTCTGCGATACCGGACACGGACATTTCGACTGTGCCGGGAAAACCGCACACTACGTCGCCCTGTTTATCCGCAAGTCGATGGAGCACCGACTACAGCCCGATGGCACGCTCAAAGCCGTCAATCCCCAAGAGGGCTGGCTGGCCGACCGCTATCACAGCGACCTGCCGGGCACTGACGGCGAAGACAAAGGCAAGATCTATCCCCAAAAAGCTTATACAGCCGCAGCACCCTACAACGCTTACAAAGGTGATCCCCACGATGCTTTTTGGTATTTCGACCGCGAGATGGCCGAGATGACGATGGTCCGCTACCGCGAAAGTCAAGGCAAGCGCAAGCAATATGTTGGCGTCTGCCAAGATGGAAAGCTGCTGCCGCTAAATAGCAAAGTGCAATGCGGTATGCTGGCCCAATGGACACCGGAGGCCGACGGCATCACGTTTCATCTGCAAGCAGTCTATACCGACAGCACCCACATGGCACGGACAGATGCCCACGCCGCCAACCGGCCACATATAGAAGTCATCAGCGGACCCGTGGAAAAGATCAATGACAACACGTTCCGCATCACCAACTATGAGGCGGGATGGGACAATCCGCGACGCGCCTTCTCGGTATTGCTCGTTGCCGTCGGCGAACCCGACAAGCAATACCGCGGCTGCGTGCAGCCCGTCATGGTGCAATTGCCGCACGACATCATGGACCTGCTAAAATGACGCAACGGTTCTCTGCCTTAGCCCTCCGCTTCATCAAAAACGGGATAAGAGCGTAACTTGTTGTTGTTATCGCACACAGCCACTTGATTTAGATTAAGAAAGATGGAAAAAAAGATACTTCTTACAGAAAATATTCGAGGGTACGGAGAATTCGTCGTACCTTTGCAGTGTCAAAAGGTTAATAGATTGTTTAGGTTAGTAATAGATTTAGGTTTTTAGTTATTAGGTTTAAGATTGTAATCAGTAAGGTGTTAGTGAAAGGTAAAGAATAAGATTGTAGGATAACCAAAAGGAGCGAATCGTCGCTCTACATTGAAAATTACAAATTTCAGATACGAGACAGCTTGGAAGTGATTCCAGGCTGTCTTTTTTATCTACGTATTTTACCGGGGTCATCCGTACTATATATTAAAAACTATTAGTTACCACTTCTATGCAAAGAAATCCAATCTTCAAGATGTGCAAGCCTCATCGCCTTCTCAAGATCTCCACCTTGGTACTCCTGTTCTCTGTGTTTGCTCTCACCAGCCACGCCGACTCTTCGTTTCAAGTCGACCAGCAGTTACAACGCTGTCATCAGAAGGTGAGACAAGCACTGCACGACCTGCAAAAAGCCGACGGCACGCTGGACTACACCATGGAGCCACGCAACATCCTTCATGGCGACAAGCAGAAGGCATGGAACTGCCGCAAGGCCACCGCCGAGGAATGGTGCTCGGGATTCTGGTCAGGCATCCTGTGGATGGACTATGGCTACTCTCACGACAGCATCGTCGGACGAGCTGCCGAAGGCTATACGGCGGCACTCAGGCCATGCGTCTATCGGCCTGTCTATGACCACGACTTGGGATTCATCACCTTTTGCTCTTTCGGCAAGGGCTATGAGCAGAACCACAATGCCACATACCGACAGACACTGCTCGACGCTGCCGACTCGCTCGCCACACTCTTCCGCCCGCTTGCCGGCACGATCCTCAGCTGGCCCCGCAACGTAAAGATGTTCGGTGGGCACAACACCATCATGGACAACATGATGAACCTGGACCTGCTCTTCTGGGCTTCCCGTCACGGTGGTAACCCGCTGCTCTATGACATCGCCGTCACGCACGCCAAGACCACGATGAAACACCATTTCCGTCCCGATGGCGGCTGTTATCACGTGGCTGTCTACGACACCTTGACGGGCGACTTCATCAAGGGCGTCACCCACCAGGGCTATGCCGACAACGGCACCTGGACCCGCGGACAAGGCTGGGCCATATACGGCTATACGATGGTCTACCGATATACCCACGAAAAGGTGTTTCTCGACTTTGCACAAAAGGTTGCAAATTACTATCTCAGCCGGTTGCCGGAGGGAGATCTGATACCAAAGTGGGACTTCGACGATCCTGACCTGAAGGCGCCGAAAGATGCCAGTGCGGCCTGCGTGGTGGCTGACGCGCTGTTGGAACTGCAACAGTACGTCGGAGGACAACAGGGACAGCAATATCGCGAAAAGGCTGTAGAGATGCTCCGTCAACTAAGTTCTCCGGAATATTTCAGCGGCAAGCGCAACGACGCCTTCCTGCTCCACTCCACCGGACACCATCCGGCAGGCAGTGAGATCGACGCCAGCATCGTCTATGCCGACTATTATTATCTCGAAGCACTGCTGAGACTACGCAATATTAAATAAGGTGTGTCGTTAAAAGAGTAAACAAACAATAGCTGCTAAGTTATCCTGTTTACCAAAAGAACCTAAATTGATCAACCGATGAAAAAGAAATCTCTCTTTCTCATACTCCTGTTCTGTGCCGGTCGGGGGCTGGTTCCGGCCTCAGCACAATACCATTCCAAGGTTTGGGATCCGGACTTGGGCAACGGCATGTACAAGAATCCCGTGCTCTTCGCCGACTATAGTGATCCTGACGCTATCGCCGTCGGTGACGACTATTATCTGACGGCAAGTAGCTTCAACTGCATTCCCGGACTGTCCATTCTACACTCCAAAGACCTCGTCAACTGGGAGATCATCGGCTATGCGCTCAACCGGCAACAGCCCGACTCGCTTTTCAATAAGCCTCAACACGGCAAAGGTGTGTGGGCTCCGGCGATTCGCTATCACAATGGGGAATACCTTATCTATTGGGGAGATCCCGATCAAGGCATCATGCGCGTGAGGGCCCGGCAACCTCAGGGGCCTTGGAGCGAACCGGAATGTGTCATTCCCGGGAAAGGCCTCATCGACTCCTGTCCGCTATGGGACGATGATGGCCGCTGCTATCTCGTCAACGGTTGGGCCGGCAGCAGGTCGGGATTCAACAGTGTGCTCACCATGTGGGAGCTCTCCGCAGACGGCAGTCACGCCATCAGCGCGCCGCGCATTGTCTACGACGGCGGGCAGGTCAACCACACCACAGAGGGGCCGAAGCTCTATCAGCACGACGGCTGGTACTGGATTCTCTGTCCGGCCGGTGGTGTAGAGCACGGTTGGCAACTGGCCATGCGCTCACGGACGCCTTTCGGACCTTATGAGGCACGCACGGTGATGCACCAGGGACATACCGACATCAACGGCCCTCATCAAGGCGCGTGGGTGCATACGGCACTGGGCGAAGACTGGTTTCTCCACTTCAACGACCGCAACGCCTATGGCCGTGTCGTCTGTCTGCAGCCGATGACATGGAAAGGCGGCTGGCCGGTGATCGGCAATGACAAGGAAGGCAACGGTTGCGGTGAGCCTTACGCCACCTATCGCAAACCGAAGAGCAACGCCAAGACTCGGGTCAACCCACAAGAGTCCGACGAGTTCAACAACGGGGAACTCGGACTGCAATGGCAGTGGCAGGCCAACTATAACCCACTATGGGGTATGCCGACAGCCAACGGCACCCTACGACTCTACAATGCCGACGAACTGCCTGGCACCGGCCTGTGGCAGGCAGGCAACCTGCTTTTGCAAAAGTTTCCGGCGCCTAAGCTCACAGCTACAGCGAAGGTACGCATTTCAGCAAAGAGCGACGGACAATATGCCGGTGTCGTCGTGATGGGCATGAACTACCAGGCTCTCGTATGCAGACGGCAGGGCAATAAATTCGAACTGCTGCAAATCAACTGTAAGGATGCTGACCGACAAGGAAAAGAAACGGAGAAGGTGCTGGCTACCTTGGAGCCTACCGAGGTAGACACCATCCCCTACTCGCCCGCCATCCACGAGGATATCTATCTGCGGATCAGCATCGACAAGGGACAGGCCCGTTTCGCCTACAGCCTTGACAACAAACACTATCGCACTGCCGGCGACACCTTCACGCTCAGAAAAGGAAAGTGGATCGGTGCCAAGATGGGTTTCCTCAGCATGCGTCCCGGCACCACGGGCAACCGAGGATGGATGGATGTAGACTGGTTCAGAGTGGAGGGTAATTAACCCACCACCTTGAACATACTACCCATCGGGCACACGAAGCGGCAATAGGGGCGCATGACGATGGCAGAAAGAAAGGCAAAGGCCAGTGCAATGGCAATGACCACCCAAGAAGCAGACTCCACCATGAATGCAGAGAACGGCTCGTAGTTGACCCAATCAAACCACAGTCCTGTCCACAAGCACACCATGAGCGCACTCCATAACACTTTCCGGAAAGTGTTGAGACGCTTGATCGTCTTGCCACTGATCTTCACCTTGTAGCGAACAGTCTTGCCCATCAGCTCCTGCAAACTGCCGTAGGGACAGACATGATTACAATAGTAGTTCTTCTTGCCGAACATCGGATAGATAAAGGCGATGACGAGCAGCACACAGGGCAACAGCAAGGAGATGACGTTCATGCCATTGGACATGTAGCCAATAAGCGAACTATAGGACACCATCGTGCCGCACCAAAAGCCCAGCACAATGATGTTGAGCACTTGCTGCACGATGCGATAGCGCCGGTTCTTGACGAAGAGCGGAATGATGGCAGCCATCAGCGCTACGACAAGTCCGGCGATATTCTTCGCACTGAAGTCGAACTGCATACTCGTCTGAGCCTTTGCGCTGGTCTTGTCAGCATATTGCAGTCCGCGTTGCATATTGGCAATGATGGCCTTGGACGAATAGGTTGCTCCCGAGACAGCGTCGACTTGTGTGTCTTCGGCTTCTTTCAGGCTCTTGCCTTTCCACGCATTGAACAGCGCGCTCGCACGGCCAAAGAACTCCGGCGTCTCGCCATTGGGCAAAGCCCTCACCTGTGTGACGATTCCCTTTTTATCGACAGATATCTCCAATGGTACCGCTCCACCATAGCCCGAGATGTCTTTTCCCAGACTGGTGGTGTTGATGACCATGGTGCCGTCGGGCTCCATGCGCAGGGTATCGTTCTTCACTGAGGTCTCTGTCTTTTGCTTGGCACGAAAATCATGTCCTAACAGCTTGCCGTCACGACGCAGGGAGACGGCAGCCACCATCAGCAAACAAACAATGAGACTAAGGATTTGTGATAGTTTCTTCTTCATTACTTCTTTCTGTTGAAGACGCAAAGATACTCAATAAAAACAGAATACCGGAAAAAAGAAACATCTTTTAGTAATGCACTTCCATTGGGCAACGGTTCTGATGCTCAAGTATTCTATAATTCTCAAATTCTTGATTAAAAGAGAACATCGGCATAAGAACATTCGGAAGAACGCCACTATCCCTTGACAAACTTCATCACAAGGCTTTGACTCTTGAGCAAGTAAATGCCTGTGGTGAGATGGCTGATGTCCACAGAAAGAATAGGACTGTCGACTGTACGCGTGCCCAGACAATTGCCCATCAAATCATAAAGAGAGTAAGTGGATCCCAACGTCAGCCCTTCCACACGCATCTTGGAGGTTTGTACACCACTAATGGAAAGGATACGGGCCTTGTCGACACAATCGCGGCAAGCAAGGTTGATCATCACATCGGCCAACCGTCCCCACATGACTGTATTATCGTTCCACCGCAACGACATCATATTGCCTTCCATCTCTATGGACGTCACATGCTTACTCACCTCAAAGCCGTTGACCCTCACAAATGGTCTTTTCGCTTCAAGGCTACCCACTGCCATCAACAAACAGACGACAGAGACAGCAATTCTTCTAATGATGTCCATAGGCTTAAATCTAAGAGATGTCCATATCAACTGCAAATATAGCCATTTTTCTTATTCGTTGTTATTTCGGCCTGAAGAAATTAATAATTATTAAGTGACGCGTTGCTCAGCATTCAACACTGAACCAATTCATCATTCATCCCTCAACATTCAACATTGTTATCGCTCCTTCTTGCTTGGTTCCGTCCATGAGTATTCTCAGCGGCCGGTTGAAGCGGACGTGGCGCACATATTGCGTTTCCTCCACGGCAGGCATGGCGTCAAGGATATCCTTACGCACCATGCCGCCCTGCCCCGCACTCTGATTGGTGTCGATGGTGAAATAGCCCACACCAAACGAGGTGAGGTTTTGGAAGAAATGAGTGCCTTGGCTGGGATCCACACGATAGTTTTTCAGTGCCACCTCCACGATCACCTTCGCCGCAGAGATGTGCGGCCACTTCACAGGGACGCCAAGCCACGGATCACTGGAACCCCACCGTCCAGGGCCGATGAGCACGTAGCCACGCCCCTCGTCGATCATCTGCCAGTTGATATGCTCTATTTCAGAGGCTACAGCAGGATTGTTCATCGCCGTGAAGTGGTCGTCGTATTTCACATAGACCACGTCGGTCACGTCGTCAACGATGCCGTGACCCAGTGAGCGGTGACTGCGCAACAGACATTCATCATCGGGCAATGCCGCCACGTCTTCGACAAGTGTCTGCTTGCTGTCAACGATCGGACGTATCTGCAAGAGATAGAAGTCGCCCGTGCGGTCGGCATTGAGGTTGCAGGCAAACTCTATCTCCACGGGACGACGCATGGCCTCAGCACCATACTTCATCGACATCTGCATGATCTCGGGCAGGGGAAACACATCCTGCTGGAGCACGCCACAGAACGAGATCACTTTGCGTCCGCCCTCGTAGACACCGTCGCGGATGATCTGGTCATAAGGGTCATAGGTCGACGCGATATATTGCAGTGTACCGTCCTTCCCGGCTTCCTTGACACGCAGGTTGAGGATATTGAATCCGTCATCCACCTTGAAGTCACTGCCCACGTCGCGCTTCATGTCGAGTGCATAAAAGCGCGTCTGGGTCTCGCGCAGCGCCGTCTCCATCTCTGAGAGCTGCATGACCTGACGGGGATGCCAAGGCGATACGCGCAAGGTCTGTCCACCGTCAACGATATACTTGCCCAATCCGAGTGCCAGCGAGGCGATGCCTTCCTCGGCCTTCTCCTCACCCACAGGATAATAGTTGAGCGAGCGCAGCACACCCGACATGGTAGGATAGTAGCGGTCGCCATGGTTCTGTCCAACTACTTCCTGCAACACAACAGCCATCTTCTCCTGGTCGATGACATTGGATGTCGCGGTCATATAGGCTTTTGAGTCACGATAATAGACCGAGGCATAAACTCCTTTGATTGCAGCGGCAAGCATAAGCAGCATCTCATACTTGTCGTCGAGATAAGGGATCATATAAGTAGAGTAGATACCAGCAAAAGGCTGGTAATGGCTGTCCTCAAGCAATGAGCTGGAGCGAATGGCGATGGGACTGTGGGTAGCCTCGAAGAAGGTGAAGAAGTCGGCGATGTAGCTGTCGGGCAACTGTGCTTCCAGGAAGTGCTGGAGGATGATTTCGTCGGGCGCATCACTGAGTGCAATGTCATAGAGATTGTTCTGCTCCATGAACTGATCGAAGACATCGGTGCAGAGCACCACGGTCTTGGGAATCTGTACGGTAGCCCCACTGAAACGGTTGAAGTCGGGATGCGTCTTGATGATGTTGTCGAGAAAGGCCAGGCCACGTCCTTTGCCACCGAGCGAACCGTCGCCGATACGTGCAAAGTGGGCGTAGCGGTCGAACTTGCCACGATCGAAGACAGCTACGACGCCGAGGTTTTTCATGTGACGATACTGCACGATGGCGTCGAAGATGATCTGTCGGTGAGCATCCACATCCTGGAGTTTATGCCACGTGACATGCTTGAGGAAGTTGCTCACGGGGAAGATGGCACGGGCACAAAGCCAACGGCTCATGTGGTTGCGCGAGATATGATAGAGCATGGAGTCGCGTGGTATCTTGAAGATATTGTCCTGCAACTCCTTCAAAGTATGTATGCGCATAATTTCCCGATGGGTCTTGGGGTCGCGGAAGATGAAGTCGCCAAAGCCCATGTGCTCCTCCATGAGGTGGCGCAGGTCCACGCTGAGCATCTTGGAGTTCTTGTCGACGAACTTAAAACCTTCCCTTTCGGCCCGCTCACGGTTGGCCGACTCAGCACTCTCCATGATGAGCGGCACATACTCGTCCTCGCGTCGGATGGCCTCCAAGAGTTTGAAACCGGCTTCAGAATCTTTCTCCTCCTTGTTGCCGCCCATAGCTCCCTGATGTTCAGGATGGGCATGGATGGGGAAGCGGACGTCGCTGATGACACCCAAGCAGTTGTCTTTGTATTTCTCATAGAGTTGCATAGCCTCATCGTAGGTACGGGCCAGCAACACCTTTGGACGGCCACGCATACGCAGTGTGGCGGCATGGCGGTTGAGCGCCTCGGTAGCGAAGTTCTGACTCTGTTGCAAGATATAGTTATAGAGGTTGGGCAGAATGCTGGAGTAGAACCGTATTGAGTCTTCCACAAGCAATATCATCTGCACGCCGGCAGCCTGAATATCGTGGTCGATATTCATGCGGTCCTCGATGAGTTTGACGATGGAGAGAATAAGGTTGGTGTTGCCCAACCAGCAAAAGACATAGTCGAAGATGCTCAGATCCTCGTTCTCCATGCGTTTGCTGATGCCGTGGGAGAACGGAGTGAGCACCACGCAGTGGATGTCGGGAAACTTCTGCTTGATGCTTCGCGCCACGGTGAAGGCATCGTTATCGGCGTTGCCGGGCATACAGATGACAAGGTCGATCTTTGTGGAACTGAGTATTTTCCCGGCTTCCTCAATGGTCGACACCTGGGTGAAGGTGGGCGGATAGCGCAGTCCGAGCTGCGCATACTCGTTATAGATCTTTTCCTCCACACGCCCATCGTCTTCGAGCATGAAGGCGTCGTAAGGGTTGGCAACGATGAGCACATTATATATATGTCGCATCATCAGGTTGACAAAGGTCACATCCTTAAGGATGAACCGTGTCCACTCCTGCGGTATCTGTGTTGGCATAAGCTTTCAGTCTTTAGTCTACTGCAAACTTACGCAATTTTTCCGAGAAAGAGAAAGGTAGCACTCAATTTTCCGTCTTGCAAACGCAAAATAGAAACTTCTACAATCAAAATAAAGTCTAAGAACCCTTTCTATAGAGAAGAAAGAAGAAAGAGAAAAAAGACAATGCGCGGCAACTACCACAAAAGTCCGTGGTAATTGCCATGCATTGATAAATGCAAGAAAGAAATCATTTCAACATCGCGTCCATCTTCTCACGGAAAAGAGGATCGCTGGGCTGCATGGCATTGCTGTCATGGATGGTGCCATCGGGGTTGACAATGATAAAACGCGGGATGCCCGTGATGCCCCAGTCCTTCATCAGCTTGTCCATCTCATCCTTCGTGGCAGAAATATACTGTGGCCAAGCCGGTTTGTCCTTGTCGAGCTTCTTCTGCCAGGCATCGTGGTGGTTGTCCAAACTGATACTGACAAACTGGATTTTAGGATTGTTCTTATAATGCTCCACATGTTGCTCGATATAGGGTATCTCCTTACAGCACGGTATGCACCATGCCGCCCAAATGTCAATGAACAAGTACTTACCCTTATTGAACCATTCCGACAACTGATGTGTCTGTCCATTGGCATCCATAAAGGCTTCGTCAGGGCATGGTGCTCCGCTCTTGGTAGCCCGCTTGCTGTCAACGACGGTCTGGTAATAGTTCACGAGGGAAGTGTCAGCCGCCTGGGTGAAAGCCTTCCAGAAGTCGTCCAACACAAAGGTCTTGTTGTCGGCAGTGAAGACCGACGAGGCGATGGCGTCGAAGAGTTGATGGCGTGTGCGCGGGTTGGTGATGTTTTTGTCCACCGTCTTGATATAGCTGAGCGCATAGTCAGTGAAGTTATCATCATCCGGTGATCCTTTGACCTTCGTTGCCAGCCACTTGTCAACAAGTCCCTGGTTCGTCATCTCGCCGTCGTTAGGGTCTATGGTGGCGATGAGCTGTTGCAACTGTGCATCCTCCTTTATCCCTTTCGCTTCATCGCGCGCCGAGAGGCAAGCGATACGCGCCGTAAGATACGTCACGTCAGCAACATGACGGCAGGCCCGTCTGAGACTGTCATTGGCTATCTTGTCGGCCATGGCCAATGTGGCAGGATAAGCTTTAGCCAGTTGCTGCATCCTGCCATCAAAGTCATAGTTTTTGTTCAATGAGGTTTCCTCATCGCCATACTCGTCGAGGGTGATAATCTCCCACCCAGCGGCATTGAGACTTTGCAACTGCTTTTGGAATCTACAGACATCAGCGTTCTTGCCTTGGTAGGTTGCCGACCAACTGTCTTTCTTGTGTGAAAGTGTAACACGAAGTGTCTGTCCAGGCTCCAGAACAAGAGGCACAGAGATATTGTTGCTCATGATAAAGGCAGTGGTAAAAGGTTTCACGTCAGCCTTGTCATAAGTCATACGCCCTTGCGTGAAGCGCAAAGGTCTGAAATCGCCGTTGCAGGCTATCGACGCCTGCGACAAGCCTGTAGTATCCCTGGCCGTAATCTCCACCATCTGAGCATGGGCGCAGAAGGTCATTGCCATTGCACCAAGGAGAACAATTTGTCTTTTGATAGTATGATACATAATAATGTATAATGTATAATGAATAGTGTATAATGTGTAACGCTAAAAGTTGTTTGTCAGTGCGGCATTCTTCCTTGTAGCCTGCAACGGGAAAGGCAACACCCACAGTTTGCTGTCGGGCGAGATAGAGAACTTTCCATTGTCGCCGAGATCCCGTGTGATGGTGCGCCGGTAAGCCTCCTCCGTGTTCCAACGTTTGCAATCGAAGAAGTTCTCATAAGAGCCTATACACTCTATCCATTTAGCATCTTGCATGAGCTTCATGGCCTGTGCCTCCGTTGAAGCGGTGAGCGGCTGGTAGTGGTCGGCATCGATGCGGTTTTGTCTGACCTTGTTGATGAGCTCAAGTCCTTTCTGAATCTCTCCCGTGCGGATGTAGCACTCCGCAGCTATATAGTACATACGGTCAGAGGTGATGCCGTAGGCATTGCCCCAAGCGCTCATGGCGAAGTACATCAGTGATCCGTCGAGACCGGACATCATCTGTCCATAGAGACTGTTCCAGGCACTGGCAGAGGCATCGAAGTCATCATCCGCGAAGGCCTTTGCCGGCGCTGTCGTCTGTGTTGTAGCAGCATGGAAGGCCTTGGCATCGTCATAGTAATCGTCATCACCGCCATCGTCGTCATCATCATCGTCGTCACCGGCTTCCGGTTTATGACCGCCCATGTAGGCATGATAGAGCACATAGTCGCCGGCCTCGAAGCGCGCAGCGGTCTCACGGGAGGCGCACTCGGTGAACGGCGACACCTGACCACACATATACAGCAAGTTGTCATTGGCTTTGCGGTCCAGGACCCAGTCGCCTTTGTCCACGATATCCGCTCTGTCTTCTATCGTTCCGTTGATACTCAGACTATTCAGCGCATAGGGCAGAGCTTCGGCATAACGCTTCATCTGCATGAGCACCTTGGCCCTGACAGCATTTCCAAAAGCCTGGTCTCCCCGCAACACATCGTGGTTGCGTTGCGGCAGGGCAGCGATATATGCGTCGGAACAATCATCAAGGATATGGTCATAGACCTCTTTAACGGTGAGTTTAGGATTATCAGCAAAGACCGAGTTGTTCGTCACATAGGCGATACCGCCGTCCTTGCCGGCTGTAGCTTCGTCATACTGGCGGGCATAGATATTGACAAGCAGCCAATGGAGATAGGCACGCATGACGTGCGCCTCAGCGATAATCTGCTGACGCCTGGCATCGGAACCGGAGGCTTCCGGGGCTTTCTCGATGATAGTGTTCATGGCGTTGATGGCTTTGTAAGTCTCAGTATACCTACTGTCACTTTGGGCGAGCTGTGCTCTGTCCACCTTCTCGTCGTAGGCCAGATAGGCATAGTCGAGGGTGTTGGCCTGTTGCAGGATCGTCCCAATGTTTTGACCCGTGCTCACACTCTCGTCGCAGATGACATCCAAGTCGTTGGGGACTCCCAACTTGATATCCTTGTTGAGGAGCAACTCCAAATCGTCGACAGTCTCAAGGGTAGACTGTCCCTTCGGCACAATGTCGAGCTTGTCGTCACAGCTAATGAGCAATAGAAAGGCAAGAAGGCAGAAGGGTAACAACGCCAGTACCTCTTTTATATCTTGTTTCTTCATTTTCATAGTCTTTATTCTTTATCAAATACTGAATGTTAGAAACTCACGCTCAGACTCATGGTGTAGCTGTGGCAGGGCTTGTCCTGGGTCCATCCTGTATAAGGATTGACACTCTCGGGATCTATGCTCTTGCTGTTGCGGGCCCATGTGGCCACATTACCCATCTGAACGCGCAGGCGCATGGTCTGGATACCCCAACGGCTTATCCAGCGCTTGGGGAAGGAATAGCCTAACACGATGTCACGGACTTTAAGATAGTCGGCATGTTCCACGGTGCGGTCGATATAGCTGTAGTTTCCGATGATGTTACGTCCGGGATAGCCGTTGGCAACGGCGGCATAGGGCGTATCGGCATGGGTCCAATAGTCGAGATAGGAAGCCGGAACGGCACGCAGGTCAACGAGACTGAAGGTGTTGTAGCCGAACTCAGAGCCCTCATGACTATATTTCTCAGTATTCATGCGCATATAGTGCCCGCCATAGAAGGAGAAGAGAGCCGAGAGGGAGAAGCCTTTCCACGTGATTTCCGGTGTGAGGGAAGCGGCGACCTTCGGGTCCAGACCGCCGGAGAAGACGACATCAGCGGGCGTAAACTCGCCGCTGGCGATATCAGAGGCGTGGATTTGTCCTTTGCTGTCATACCAGCCATAGCTCAGGTTGCCGGCGGCGTCGGAGACCATACCGGCGTAGCGGTAGCTATAGATTGAGTTGACGGGACGGCCCTGGTGCATCGTTGTCAGCGCCTCGAAGCCCGAGGACGGCTCATGGTCGATGCGCGTGACCTTATTGCTGTTGACGGCGATATTGAAAGCCGCATTGAAGCCGAAGTCGTCCATGGTCGCAGGCTTGATAATCTGTCCGTTGAGTTGCAATTCCACACCACGGTTGCGTGCCTTTCCGTTGTTGATGTTCACGCTGCTCCATCCCGTTGTGGGATCCACATCGGTGAGGGTGAGAAGGTCCGACGACCACTTGATATAATAGTCCAGACTTCCGCTTAGTCTGTTGCCGAAGAGCGAGAAGTCGGTACCGAAGTTCCAACTGGCTGTCTTTTCCCAGCGCAGTTCGTCGTTAGGCGGCGTGTTGAGGGTAGCATATTTGTTGCCAGTGATATCGCTAACGGCGATGGCGGCGGTAAGATAGGAAGAGACGCTGGAATCGATGTTACCGGTGACACCATAGCTGGCTCTGAGCTTCAGCACATCAATCCACGTAAGCGACTTCATCCACTTCTCGTTCTGCATATTCCAGCTGGCACCCACCGACCACAGCGGGCGTCCGCGATATTTAGGATCAGCACCGAAGAGATCGGCCTTGTCGACACGATAGCTCAGCTGTGCGGCATAGCGGCTGTCGTAAGTGTAGTTGGCATTGAAATAGTAAGAATAGAAGCGGTGGAGGATATCCGTGGTGGCGAAGTCACTCTCTTTAGGCGCATTGCCAAGGATGCTGTAATTGGGTCCGAGGTCTGAGGACGAGAGCGCCAGCAGGGCTTCGTAGTCGACCATCTGCGAGAGATTGGTCTGCGACTGGTCATCGTAGCCGAGCTTGAGGTCGTTGCTTGTCCTATTGTGGCTCTGGCGGTATTCGAAACCAGCGATACCCTCCACCTCATGCTTGCCAAAGGCCCTGGAGTAGTCGGCTTGTGCGCGGAATGTGTAATAGTCGCCTGTCTGATGGCTCGACTTCAGCATGCCGCCCTCAGGGATATAATGAACTCCGCCGGAGGTGCCATAGTTATAAAGGGTGCGTATATAGTAACTGTCGGCCTCGTGATAGGTCTCACCCTTGTAGCTGATGTCCTCATACTGGAACCGCGTAGAGAGAGTGAGCTCCGGCAGGGGCTTGAAGTTGGCATGTACATAAGAGCGGATGTTGTTGCGGCGCCCGTTGGTGAAGTTGCGATTGAGCTCATTGACAAGGTTGAAGCCCTCATCCTTGAGGCCTAATGAGGCATCGGCGAGCGTTGGCAGACTCTGATCTACGAGTGCATCAAGACCGGCGAGGGTGCCGTCGGCATTGTACAGACTCAGGTAAGGCGAGAAGGAATAGACAGACATTAGCCCCCAAGGGTCGGCATGGGTACGTGAGCGCTCTGAGATGACATTGAGTCCGAAGCTCATATCGAGCCATTTCGCCACGTTCATATCACCTTGGTATCCTGCGGTGACATTGCGGTCATACTCCTTATAGATGCCCGTGTTGTCACCTTTATAGTTGATGACGATATTCGAGTTGAGCTTCTTTCCCATAGTACGCAGTGCCACGTTATACTGTTGCAGCACACGTGTGCGCAGGGTGGCATCACGCCACTCACAGCGATAGTCGTTGTTGCGCCATTGTGACATAGTAGCAGCATAGTCGGCATCGCCGACCTCGCCGAGCTTGTGACGCAACATGAGTACGGTGGCACGGGAGAGAGAACCGGGAGAGGTCTGGTACTGACCCAAGAGACTGTTGTAGACATCCTTGTCGGAAGCCACATGGTTGAAGTTGTACTCCTCAAGTTGCAGCATCTGAGCAGCGTCAGCCCATCCATAGTTGCTGTAGCTCTGCTTGTCGTAGAGGGTGAGGTCGGCGTTGACATCGATAGAGAGGCGCTCAGAATGGGCACGCTTGGTGGTGATGACGATGACACCATTGGAGGCGCGTGCACCATAGATGGAAGCTGCGGAAGCATCCTTGAGGACGTTGATAGTCTCTATGTCATAGGGATTGACGGTCTCTATGCTGCCCTCTATGGGCAGGCCGTCGACGACGACGAGCGGATTGGTGCGGGCGCTGAAAGAACTCACGCCACGGATGGCGAGGGCAGCCTCACCGCTCTTGCCCATGCCGTTGTTGTAACTGACGAGGCCCGGAATCTGGCCTTCTAACCGCGACACCACGTCGCCAGTGTAACGGCTGTCTATCTCCTTGCTGCTAATAGTCTGATAAGCACCGACAGCATTCTCACGTTTGATGTTCTGATAACCTGTGACGAGAACCTCGTCGAGCAACGTCTCATCGGGATTCATGCGAATGACACAGAACGGCATCTTGCGGTTCACCTTGAGTGTATAGTTCTTATAGCCCAAGTAGCTTATCTCCAGTTCCGGGGTTGTGCCTTCCACGATGATGGAGAAGCCTCCGTCGACATCGGTTGTGGCACCATTGCCCTGTCCGCGCTGGATGACCGTGGCTCCCGTGAGCGGCTCTCCGTTCTCGTCGAGAACCATACCCGAGACCTGCTTCTTAAAATAGGCTGTCTTCGAGAGTTGCGACTTCTTCAGCACGATAGACTTCTTGACGATGTCGTAGTCGATGCCGCATTGGTCGAGGAAGATGCGGTTGAGCAACTGCTTCAGGTTGAGGTTCTTGTAGGTACAGTTGATACGTGGCGCGCCCTCAATGACAGATTTCTGTCCCACGATATCATAGCCCGTACGCTTGCGCAGATCGCGGATGACCTGCCCGATGGTCATGTTGTTGTAGTCGACACTGTAGGTCTGTGCCTTCAGCTCCAGAGAGACGGAAGCACAGAAGAGCATCACCATCAACACCATCAGTCGCAGCTTGAATTGTTTCATCATCTCTATTACAATTATTTGTTTCTTATTTCTTGAATCATCATTTCTTGCTTATCGTCACGTCGCGTCCCTTCTGCCGGATTCGCAAACCGCCGGAGACCTCAAGGATCTGCACCACGTCGGCAAACTGTCCGTAGCGTGGTACACTGCCCATGAAGACAACAGAAGCAAGCTGTTTGTCAGAGAAGGTATAGTCGAAATCATACCATCGGGAGAGTGTCTGCATGATCTCGCCAAGTGTCTGGTCTTCAAAGACGAAGCTGCCGGTGCGCCAACTCGTGGCCACCTCGGTATCCACGCTCTTCACACGCGTGGCATGACTCTGCTTGTCGAAGAGCGACTGATGGCCAGGAGTGAGCATCAGCTGAGAACCGTTGCCCGACAAGGGTTGCAAGGCGATACTGCCCTCTACGAGCGTGGTAGCCACCTGCTTGTCCTCAGGATAAGCATGGATGTTGAACTCCGTGCCGTAGACCCTGACCACCTGTCCCGCTGTCTTGACATAGAAAGGCCGTTTGGCATCCTTGGCAACCTTGAAGTAGGCCTCACCCGTGACGGCCACACGCCGCTCGTCGCCGGAGAACGTCTCGGGATATTGTAACTGTGTCTCAGCATTGAGCCACACCTCCGTTCCATCCTCAAGAGTGACCTTGAACTCACCGCCACGAGGCGTAGCTATCTTCAACCGAGCATCGGCCGACTGCCTTTGACTGCCTTTTAGCTCACCATATCGTGACCAGTCGCGCTGTGCCTTCCCGCCAAGGTGAAGGGTGTCACCATTGTCGAGCGTGAGGACAGCCTGCGTGGTGCCATGCGTGATGGCCGACGAGACGACTTGGGCAATGACACGATGGGCAGGTGCCTGTCGGGAGGTCTCCCTATTATAATAGGTGTAGAAGCCCACGACAAGAGCAGCCATGGCGGCAACACTACCGAGCCACATGGCTACGGTGCGCCCACGATGCTGCCGGGGCTCCTCCTTCTCATCGGCAGGCTCACCATAGCCACGCGCTATCATCATCTCCATATTGTGCATGGCACGCTGGGAATCGACGGCCCGGATACGTCGGTATTCACGAGTCAGATAGTCGGGGTCCTGGATACGTCGGTAGACGGCGGCATTGCAGTCATTCTCCAGAGCCCACTTCTCAAGGTCCCGGCGACCCGCTTCTGAGAGGTCACCCACGACGAGATGGTAAAGCAGGTGGGAGATGTATTCGTTGTCGTTCATAGCGGAAGTCTCTTGGCTTACAAGCTGTCGATGATCTCGGTTGTCTTCTCTTCGCTGGGCCGTGGAGCGTCAGCATTGAGGATGTTGCCGTTTTTGTCTATCATGAGGAAACGCGGGATGCCCGTGATGCCCCACTGCTTGGAGAAGGTGTCCGACGTCCCGCCATGGATGTTATACTGTGCCCACGCCGGCTTGTCACGGCTTATCATCCGCTTCCAGGCATTGACATCCTCATCGATGGAAATGGAAATAAACTGCACCTTGTCGTTGCCTTTATATTTCTCCACTAATTCTGCCAAGTGGGGGATCTCCTTCTTGCAGGGTCCACACCATGTAGCCCATACATCAATATAGGTCATTCGGCCTTTGGCGATATCGCTGAGCTTGACGTTGTGACCATCAGGGTCAGTAAGCGTGATGTCGTAGGCCTTGGTGCCTGACTGTGTCTGATCCCATGAAGCGATTTTGTCCTTATAGGCTGCAAAGGCCGTGGAGTCGGCACCGGCCCACTGTGTGGCATCGGCATAGAACTTGTGGTAGTCGCCGGTGTTGCCGCCATAGGCAAAATAGTTTTGCGCCAACGACTTGACGATATCGCTACGAAGCAGCGGATTGGTGACATAGCGGTCGCAGAGTGACATCAGCTCCCGACAATAATCGCCCATATCGCCGCCATAGTTCATGGGCTTCATCACCATCGACGACACTTTCATATATCCGAGCATAGAGCGGTAGGCGATGTCACTGTTGATGTCGACATCGGCTATCAGTTTCTTGAATGCGCCGTTGTCCTGATAGCGTGTGCTGTCTTTGTGGCATTTATCCATGAGGAGCTCTATCTGGATAAACTTGTACTGCGCCTCGTTGTAATCGGCATAATACAGTCTCAACTTCTTGTCCTTGATGCGATTGATGAGCGGAGTCATCGCGGCATGCTTTTCGTCAAGGATGGTGCGATAACGGTCATAACCCAGCGACTCGCTGTCGTCCACGGGGCAATAGAACATCAAGTCGTAGCCCAACGACATGGCATTGACAACCTTCGACACCTGCGCATCCGGACCGGAAAAGGCTACGTGGATAGTGCTGTCACGGTCCATGGTGAAGGTGGCCTCCACGGTCTTGCCGGGTATAAGGTGCGCGCCAAAGACCTTGCCGCGCAGGTAGATCTGCACGTCATTGTTGCGTGGGCTGAGCTTTCCGTCGTAGGTGAAAGTGCCATCCGGCTTGACTGTGACATCAGAGTAAGTCATATTCAGCACTCCTCCAGTAGGCGTATAGGCTATCTGTACGCCATCATCGTCGGCAGTGAAACCTTTCAGTGTTCCTTTCAGCAATTGAGCCTCGGCGACCGACGTGCTGAGTGCGAGGATGAAGGCAGCAATCATTTTCTTGTATTCCATCTTTATCATTTTAATGTTTTTGTAAACTAATACGCCTTCATTGCAAGAATGCGCAACGAATTGTGAAGAAAATTATCTAAAAATAACGAATTTGATGATTTTATCCCTATCTTTGCAAAGAGCTTGGATATGGAATAGTGAAAATAACAGAGCAGATAGTAGCAGATTTCAAGAAGGGAAAGACTGAAAGCCTATACCGGCATGTCTATCCCTCGCTCATCGTCTATGCGTCAAGAATGCTGGGCGATGACTATGCTTTTCTTGCTGAGGACTGTGTGCAGGATGCTATCTATAAGATGTATGGCATGAAAGACCAGTTCCGCAATGCTATCCATTTCAAGACCTATCTTTTCAGCGCTATCCATAATGGTGCCATCACAGTCTTAAGAAAGAGCCGGCGCTACCAGCACTATCTCTCAGAGAAGCGGGAACCGGATGAGGACTTGATGGCTTCCCTCATAGAGCAGGAGACATTGGATCTGCTCTATGATGCCATCGACAAATTGTCCGAAGATCTGAGAAAGGTCTTCGAATTGAGTTTTACACAAGGATTGAAAAACAAGGAGATTGCGGAACAACTCGGATTCAGTGTCAAGACTGTCAACAACAAAAAAGCCAGAATCCTCATGCTCTTGCGGCAGGCCGTTGGTGAGAACAAGACATTGCTTCTACTGCTAACGATGATGGGATAGATAAGTAAAGCTATGTCTACATGTGGGAGGCAATATCCATGGACTCTCTGCCCAACCAAGAAAGACCCTCCCCTATTCGTTCTCCTTCGCCATCCAGTACTCTGCAAAGATCTTCGCGGCGCACTCTACCTGTGCCGCACACAGGCGGGTCTTGTAATACTCGGCGGTGCGGGGTGAAGCTACATAACCGGTCATCGCCTTATCATGGCCATTCAGCCCCAACAACTCCGCGCAGATGACAGATCCGTTCTGCTCCTTGAACTCCGCTAACAGCTGCTGCACCACTTGATAGCAATGCGACTTGCCCATGCGGTCGCTGCCTTCTGTCTGGCCACAATCCAGTCCAACCAGCATGACAACTCCCGACACGGCTCCGCACATCATACGCAACCGCCCTACTCCGCCACCGAAACCGGCAGCCACACGCTTGGCCATCATATCGTCCAAACCATAGAGGCCGGCAAAAGCAGCCACCACACTCTGACAACAGCCATAGCCCTGCATGAAGTTATCTACCGCACACTGCACACGCACGTTCATTTCCTGCTCATCGATATTCTTCTCCATACTACGTTCCTCTTACGTTGTTTTTGTTTACAAAGTTACAACTCTTCTATGGTTATAGTCTGTGATTTAACCACAGTTAACGTTTTAAGATATTGATAACGCGGCTTTATGATCATCCGTGGCGGTCGTTCTGTTTATCTATGGCGGTCGGTTCGCTTATCAGTGACATCCGTCACATATAAACAGAACGACCGCCACGGATAATCGAAGAAGCCATTTTATATCAACAAGGATCTTTTTTAAGCATATCATTTTAGTTTTTCAACAAGATTGATTATCTTTGCACTATACAATCTTCAAGGACACAAATGGAAATCAATTACGAAATACACACTATTGCCAACTCCCAAGGTACCGGTCGGGAAAGAGCTTACATACAACTAAGAAGCAAATCGGCAATGACCGCAGAACAACTGGAAAAAGAGATTCAAAGCGTCTGCTCCCTGACCTCTTCCGATGTTAAAGCCGTGATGTCGGAGATCAGCCAGATTGCCATAAGAGAGCTGTCGAATGGCAATCGCTTCTATCTGCCTGAGATTGGCTATCTGTCGCTGTCGGTAGGCAACACGCCAATATCTCAGAAAGCCAACAACAAAATTACCGGTAAAGATATCTTTCTGCGTAACATCAACTTCCGCCCCGAAGCAAAATTCCTGAATAAGGTCAAGAAAAACGTCAGTTTTACTAAGTCTCCCCACTCCACGTTATCCACTGTATACACGGCCGAAGAGCTTTGGGGCAAGACAGAGGACTATCTAGCCCAGCATCGTTATATCACGCGTCAGACGATGTGCACCCTGTTTGGCCTGAGCGAGTACAAAGCCAAGCAATGGATAGCGCAGTTTCTGAAGGAAGGAAAACTCGTCAAGGAGGGTACTGAGCGTCATCCGCTGTACTTCCCCGCATAATTAAGTCAGGCGCTTCCTCGTGCACCGCATGGCACTGCTGTGGCAAAGACCACCATTCAGGTAAAGAGCATCAGCTCATAACATGGATTTAGTATGAAAAACAAACAAGGATGATTTCACTTCGCTTCCCTCTGCTTCCTTTTCTCTTCTTTCTTGTCCTGAATGTGGAAGTATAGTGTCCAAGCTCCTATCATCGCCAACACAGCAAGCAAAAATAAGTATCATCCTGCCTATCTATACCATCATCGACATGGTGGAGACCGCCGAGAACGTATGGTCGGACTCCTGCGTAGCGACCATGACGGACAAAGACATGAAAGTTAAGAAATGAAAGCAGAGAGTTTGAAGTTAGGATTCAGAAGTAAAGAGTTATCACACGAAGACCCTCCACGGTGAAAAGACGTGGAGGGCCTTATGCTTATTAGAACCCATAAGTAACTGTAAGGTTGATGTTGCGAGGCGCACCGGGGAAAGAGCGGAGCTTGTCGTAGCCGCCCACCCAGTAGGTGCGGTTGAACACGTTGTTAAGGTTGGCCTGCACCTGCAAGTGACGGAGGCGGTAGTAGAGGGCGACGTTGAAGAGACCGTAGCCGGGGTAGGTCACGGTGTTGGCACGACGACCCACCTGCCCGTAGCGGCTCGACACGGCGTTGAAGCCCAGTCCTAGTCCGAGGTTGCGCAGGGAGCCGTGCTCGATGATATACTTCGACCAGATGTTCATGCTGTGTCGCGGCGTGTTGGGACGTTGCATGCCGAAGTCCTTCTCCGTGTCGGTGGCCGTCTTGGTAATCTTCGCGTTGGTGTAGGCGTAGCTGGCTTGTACGTGCCAGTTGGGCAGGATATCACCAGCGACATCCATTTCCACGCCGCGCGCCACCTCTTCGCCAACCTGTATCATGAGGTCTGGATTGCCCTCGTCACCTGCATTATAGAGCACATTGGTCTTGGCCAAGCGGTAGACGGCCAATGTGGCACTCAGCCGTCCGTCAAGCCACTCGGTCTTGGCACCAGCCTCGTAGAGTGTACTTGTCTCCGGGTCGAAGGGACCACCGGTATTGGGGTCGCTCTGTGTGGCAGCATCCTGCGGCTCAAAGCCTTTCATCCACGTAGCATAGAGGTTGATATGACTGTTGACCGTGCCGACCAAGCCCACACGCGGCAGGAAGGCGTGCTGGTGTGTGGTGCTCTCGCCGGACATGCCCTTGTTGAGTACGTCGGTGAACCATTCCTGGCGCAGACCCAACAGCAACTTGAGGAAGCCCGCATCCATTTGTTCCTGCACATAGACGCCATGCGAATACTGTTCGTAGGGCGAGAGATTAGACGAGACAAAGACATACTTGCTAATGTCGAGGATGGCGTTGCCCGAGTTCGTGGTCAAGTTGAAGGCAGGCACATTGGGCATGGGGTTGCCGTCGGCACCGAACACAAACTTATCCTTCGCCTTCACAGTGTATTTCGTCGAGGTGGTACCATCCTTCTTCAGATAGCCTGAGGCAAGCATCTGCGAGGAGCCCGGCTTGAGGTTGGTCTGGAAGTAGTCATAGCCCACGAGCAGCTTATGGCCGATGCCCCAGGTGCGTGTCGTCCACGTCAGGTAGTTATTGAAACTGTTGTTGCGGAAATGACGCTTGCGGATAAGACATTGCATGAGCACCTTCGTCGGGTCGGTGGTGCCGTCGGCGAGAGTGACATAGGCGTTGGCCTGATTGTGCTCCTGCAAGTCTTCGTCGTAGGAGGAGCTGAGGTAGATGCTGTTGAACGTCAGGTGCTGGTTGAACTTATGTGTAAGCGACAGCGTGACGTTCATCAGGTTCTCATGCAGATAGTCGTTGGAGGCCGAGAGAGAGCTGGAGATGGGACGCGAATAGAGACTACCGTCGCCGAAGATGGCTTGTCCACGGTCTACCTTGCCGTCGTTATACTGCCACGAAAGATCAACATTGAACTGCGTCTTGTCGGTGGGGAGGAACGAGAACGAGGGGGCTACGATATACGACTTCGTCTGCTGCAAGTCACGGTAGGTATCGCTGTTCTCATAGCCGAGATTCAACCTATATAATAAGGTACGCTTGCGGTTGAGCGGTCCTGTAAAATCGGTGTAGGCGTCAATGGTGTTGAAGCTGCCCGCTGTCACCGACACGGTGTGACGCTCCTCAGAGAGCGGTTTCTTGGTCACGCGATTGATAACACCACCAGGAGCGGCATTACCGAAGAGCACCGAGGCCGGGCCCTTGATAATCTCCACGCGCTCGATGTTGGCCAGCGAGCTCTGCTTCCACAGACTCGTCTGGGCGCGCATCCCATTGATGAGATTGCCCGAGTTGCGGTTGCCGGTCGTGCGGAAGCCACGGATGGAGAAGTCGTTGTAGAAAGTGTACTGACTCACGCCACTGATGTTCTTCACTACATCGTTGACAGTATGGGCGCCTTGGTCGAGGACGAGCTCCTTGGTGACGTAGCCGATGGATTGCGGTACCTCCTTGAGCGGTGTAGCCGTCTTGGTACCAATGAACGAGAGCGTGTTCTTATACGACTTCTCATATCGTCCCACAACCTCCACCTCCTGCAAGGCCGTCATGCCGTCTTTCATGCGGATGATAAGCGCCGCATCACTGCCATTGGCTATGGGGACTATGCGACGGGCAGGCTTAAAGCCCATACTGCTGAACGTGAGGGTGTCACCCGCGACAACATCGTCGGGCAGGGTGAAGTAACCCATCTCGTCGGCTATGATCTTTTCATCGGTGCGGCTAACAGAAACCATAACGCCAGGGATAGCCTCTCCCTTGGTATCCAATACTCTTCCTTTCCTGACGGCAAGGCTGTCTGTCTGAGCGCATGCTGCGGTGATCATACCAAAGCACACTGCCGTCATAGCTATAATCTTTGAATACATATCTTTTTATGTAAAATACTAAAACATGTACAAAATTACACAAAAAGAGATTCATCACCGAATCGTTCTCCAAAGAACTGACTGAGCAGGACACAAAATACCTAATAGTGGGGATGCGTTTACAAAGGGGGAAGGCGAATATTGCAGCCACGCTATTGATTTTCTCATGGGCAAGGCAAAACTGCCATAAGAGGAACAAAACCATCTTCAATCTTTTGTTTTCGCACACACAATACACAACTAAGCAAAATGATACTTTTTAAGCAAAATTTTATCTGTTTTCCTTTGCTGTTTACAAAATAAATCCTATATTTGCACCGTCAGAATGACACAATGAAACAACACTGGGAGTATCCAACCCGATTAACCTTTAAGACTAAAAACAAATTTACTACTATGGAAGTTGAACAAGTATTGAAAGGACTCATGTGGAAGCACTCCGCTGAACCGGAGTTTCTGCAGGCTGTGAAAGAAGTGCTGATCTCTATTCACGATGTCTACAATCAGCATCCTGAGTTTGAGAAGGCCAAGATCATCGAGCGGCTCGTCGAGCCGGAGCGCGTGATTATGTTCCGCGTGCCGTGGACCGACGACCAGGGCGAGGTGCACGTCAATACGGGCTACCGTGTGCAGTTCAACAGCGCCATAGGTCCTTATAAGGGCGGACTGCGTTTCCACCCGTCCGTGACACTGAGTATCATGAAGTTCCTCGGCTTTGAGCAGACATTCAAGAACGCGCTCACCACGCTGCCTATGGGCGGTGCCAAGGGCGGTGCCGACTTCTCGATCCGCGGCCGCTCCGACGCTGAGGTGATGCGCTTCTGCCAGAGCTTCATGCAGGAGCTCTACCGCTATATAGGTCCCGACGAGGACGTTCCGGCCGGCGACATCGGTGTGGGCGGACGCGAGATCGGCTATCTCTTCGGCGAATATAAGAAGCTCACCCATCAGTTCCAAGGCGTGCTCACCGGCAAGGGCATGGAATGGGGCGGCAGCATCCTGCGCCCGGAGGCCACCGGATTCGGTGCGCTCTACTTCGTCAACCAGATGCTACAGACCCACGACATCGACATCAAGGGCAAGACGGTCGCCGTCTCGGGCTTCGGCAACGTGGCCTGGGGTGCCGTGAAGAAAGCCACCCAGCTCGGCGCCAAGGTGATCACCATCAGCGGACCCGACGGATATATCTATGATCCCGAAGGCATCAGCGGCGAGAAGAACGACTACATGCTGGAGCTGCGCGCCAGCGGCGAGGACATCTGCGAGCCCTACGCTGAGCAGTTCAAGAGCGCACAGTTCTTCGCCGGCAAGAAGCCATGGGAACAGAAAGCCGACATCTATCTCACCTGCGCCACTCAAAACGAGCTCGACGGCAACGACGCCGACCGCATCCTGGCCAACCATCCGGTTTGTGTCGCGGAGGTGAGCAACATGGGTTGCACGGCCGAGGCCGTGGAGAAATTCGTCCAGACCCATCAGCTCTTCGCGCCGGGCAAGGCTGTCAACGCCGGCGGTGTGGCAACCTCAGGTTTGGAAATGACCCAGAACTCCATGCGTCTGCACTGGAGTGCCCAGGAGGTCGACGACAAGCTCCACTATATCATGCACTCTATCCACGAGCAATGCGTCAAGTACGGCACCATGCCCGACGGATACATTGACTATGTGCGCGGTGCCAACGTGGCCGGCTTCATGAAGGTTGCCAACGCCATGATGGCTCAGGGCATCGTATAACAGACAAAAGAATATCAGCAACTGAAGTCTGCCACGCAACAACATGCGTGGCAGACTTTTTTATATCCTCAAACCTATCAATGACAAAAGTCTTGCTTTCTGCGAGACCGGAACGAGAGCAGGACGAGGCCTCCGCCTTTACCCTCTCTCTTGTTCTGTTATATTTTTGCTAACGCAGCGCCAGTTTCAACCAGAAACGTGATTAAGCCGCAAACGTATCAACCCAAAATAAAAGTAATGTTTAACCGGGTCAACCAACTTTAAAAATAAGGTTCGTCGTAGTCAACCTAAAACGTCAAACTACAATGGAATGATAATTACCAAAGTGTGGTAACCGTATTACCAAAGCTTGGTAACCACATTACCAAATTGTGGTAACCATATTACCAGCCTTTGGTAATCATATTGCAAATGCCATGAGGAAAATACAGCAGAACAGACAATAGCGGCGTTTAACGCTGCTACTTCCTATCCAAAGACTGCCACTTTATCTGCCACTAGTAATCTTTCTCCTCAAAAGATCGCTTGATTTTCAGATATTTTTCGTATCTTTGCCACTATGAAGCATCAGCATACGCATCGACTCGCTTGTTTGGTCTTGCTGTTGCTCACGCTCACAGCATCGGCGCAACACCGTTCGCAGAAAGGCAAGGCCACGTACTACTCCCGTAAGGCTACGGGAGCAAGGACAGCTGACGGTGGACGTCTGCATCACGACAGTCTGACTTGCGCCCACCGCACCCTACCCTTCGGCACCCTGCTCAAGGTCACCAATCTCAGAAATCAGAAAAGCATCATCGTCAAGGTCACAGACCGTGGCCCCTATCGTCGCGGCTGCATCATCGACCTGAGCTATGGCGCGGCAGCACAATTAGGTATGCTCGCACAAGGACTGGCCATGGTGGAAGTGCAGCGCGTGTCGGGCAACAACCCACCCTACCGCCTGGAAGATGCCGAGACGGGTATGCCGGACTTTGATTTTGACTTCTCAAAGGTGCGCTACAGTTTCATCAAAGAATGGAATATCAAAGCTGACGAAGAGCATGAACTGGAAAGCAAGCACATAGTGGCAAGAAAGCAACAGGCAGTCAAGCGATTGGCGGAAATAAAAGAGGCCAAAGCTGACAAAGAAGAGAAAATGGAAGAGGAGAAACAGACTGCAAGCCAACAGACTAAAGAAAGACAGCAGATAATGGGTGCACACCATCCCGTGACGCCCAACAATCAAAAAAAGGCTTCTTCGCGCCCGCAAACAGACACGAAGAAGGAAGATCCGTCAATATGGTGTAGCGTGTTTCAGAAAGTCAAGAACTGGTTCGGCGATTGAGCATAAGACAAAAAAATCCCTGATACCATGTAAGCATCAGGGAATAATATTGTTTTGAATATGATTTAATCAACTTGTGCAGATACCTATTTAACGAGCCTGTGCATATTCCTTTGACGTAGGAATATTAAATTCACTCACTTTAGAGATGTTGTGATTACCTTGAACAACGCTGACACAGAAGCAGACAGCGCCATTGCGAAGGCCATTGTCGGAAGTGATGATAGCTGTATAGCGGATACCTTTACCCGGATCGATACGCTCAACATGCATGTTGGGCGAGATATAAATATGTTTGTTGCCCGTCGTTTCAAGAACCGTAGGAACCACATCCGTGACCGACTGATTACCCACATTATAGACCTCAAAGATGATTTTACAAAGCTCACTACGCTGAATCGTCCCATCCTCATTGTCGTCGATGAAACGTGCATTATGTATCTCCAACGTAGGTGTATAAGTGAGCCCTTTTGTGATCCGCTCTACACTCGAATGCTGTGGCATACGAGTCTGAGGCTGCTGTGCACTGTAATTACCGGTATAATCACTCGACTGAAAGTCATAGATTCGGTCGTCGTGATCATTGCTACCGTCAAAGCCACTGCCATAAGCCGAAGAGTCCGCAACAGATTCTTGATCACTTTGCGCTTCACCATTCTGATCGTCATAACTCGGGACAACTGTCTGTCCATAACGGTCTTTATAAGGATCGCCATCACGGTCAACTGATCTTCTACGTGGCATATCACTAACGCGTGAAGTCTGACGCTGATCGGCAGACTGTCCAACCGTAGCGCCAACTGCGGCACCACTGGCCATACCTACGATCGTACCAATATCAGAACCACGAGGTCCGCCAGAGATGCCACCAATGGCAGAACCAAGGATAGAACCGATCTGTGCACCAGAAAATGCTCCGGCACCGGCATATGAATCGCAGCCATAAAGCAACGTAGACATACATATCAATAGTAGAAACGTCTTTTTCATAATCATGTCCTTTCTTAATTGACGAAACAAAATTAGGGAAAAATGTCGAAATCGCCAAATCATTTTCCCCTATTCATGTTAGGGGAATCCCTATAAAAAAGCACTTGCCCAAATGAATGAGCAAGTGCTTTAGTATTATCTTCAAAGAATGATTCTCAAAGAGATTATTCAGCCTTTGGAGCCTCTGCCTCAGGAGCTTTCTCCTCAGCAGTCTCTGCCTTCTCCTCTGCGGGAGCAACAGTCTCCTCTGCAGGAGCAGCTTCGACAGTCTTCTTGGTAGAGCGACGGCTACGACGAGTCTTCTTCTCTGCCTTAGGAGCCTTAGCCATGTTCTCATCGAAGTCAACGAGCTCGATGAAAGCAATCTCAGCAGCATCGCCCTGACGAAGACCGAGCTTAATCACACGGGTGTAGCCACCGGGACGGTCAGCAACCTTAGCAGCAACTGTGCCGAAGAGCTCCTTCACTGCATACTTGTCCTGCAGATAACGGAAGACAACACGACGGCTGGTTGTGGTGTCGTTCTTAGAACGTGTGATCAAAGGCTCTACATACTTCTTCAAAGCCTTGGCCTTTGCGAGAGTCGTAGTGATTCTTTTGTGCATGATCAAGCTAGATGCCATGTTTGCCAGCATGCTAGCACGATGAGATGCAGTACGACCCAGATGGTTGAATTTTTTATTGTGTCTCATTTGTTTTTGAATGAATGGGGACAGGAATTACTCCTTGTCCAATTTATACTTTGAAATGTCAGTTCCAAACGACAGATTCAGACTCTCGAGCAAATCATCCAGCTCTGAGAGCGATTTCTTACCGAAGTTGCGGAACTTCAAGAGGTCGGTCTTGTTGTACTGTACCAAGTCACCGAGTGTCTCGACGTCAGCAGCCTTCAGACAGTTGAGCGCACGAACACTGAGGTTCATATCGGTCAGCTTGGTCTTCAGCAGTTGACGCATGTGCAGTACCTCCTCATCAAACTCCTGATTGCCGTCCTGATCGGGGTTCTCAAGAGTGATCTTCTCATCAGAGAAGAGCATGAAGTGATAGATGAGAATCTTTGCAGCCTCTTTCAGTGCATCCTTCGGGTGGATGGAACCGTCCGTAGTGACTTCAATGAGAAGCTTGTCGTAGTCGGTCTTCTGCTCGACACGAGTGGGCTCAACACTGTATTTCACATTGCGGATAGGGGTGTAGATGGAATCGATCGGAAGTTGATTGACATCCGTACAGAACTGACGGTTCTCGTCAGCAGGCACGTAGCCACGACCCTTGTTGATGGTCAGGTCGATCTGCATGGTTGCCTTGGAGTCTAAATGACAAATCACCAAATCAGGGTTTAACACTTCAAATCCAGTCAGATACTTACCGATATCACCGGCTTTGAATTCGGTGGAATTCTCAACGGTGATACTAACTTTCTCGTTCTCGAATTCTTCTACTACTTGCTTGAATCGAACTTGTTTGAGATTCAAAATGATGTTGGTCACATCTTCCTTGACACCGGGCACGGAAGAAAACTCATGCTCAACACCGGCGATACGCACAGTATTGATAGCATAGCCTTCCAGCGATGAAAGAAGGATGCGTCGCAGGGCATTACCGATGGTAACACCGAAGCCAGGCTCAAGAGGGCGGAACTCAAACTTTCCGTAGTGGTCGTTAGCCTCCAGCATCACTACTTTATCAGGTTTTTGAAATGCTAATATCGCCATTAATTTAATGATTTATTGTTTAGAGTACAACTCAACGATTAACTGCTCCTTGATGTTCTCAGGAATGTCAGCGCGCTCAGGCTTGTGAAGGAACTTGCCACTCTTGGTGTTCTCGTCCCACTCCAACCAAGGATACTTGCTGTGGTTGAAGCCTGCAAGAGCAGCCTCGATCACCTCAAGAGACTTAGCTTTCTCGCGAACAGCAACGATCTGACCAGGCTTCACCTGATAAGAAGGAATGTTCACAACCTGACCGTCTACAGTGATGTGCTTGTGGCTGACCATCTGACGAGCAGCTGCACGTGTAGGAGCAATACCCAAACGATAAACTACATTGTCAAGACGGCTCTCAAGCAACTGAAGCAGATTCTCACCAGTGATGCCGTCGGCCTTAGCTGCCTTATCAAACAGATTACGGAACTGACGCTCCAAGACACCGTAAGTATACTTAGCCTTCTGCTTCTCTGCCAGCTGCATCCCATACTCTGACTGCTTGCGGCGACGGTCATTGCCATGCTGCCCCGGAGGGAAGTTGCGCTTTGAAAGAACCTTATCAGCACCAAAGATGGCCTCACCGAAACGGCGTGAAATTCTAGATTTTGGACCTATATATCTTGCCATAATTTAATCTCAATTTAACTATTGTACCACGTAAATTATACACGACGACGCTTGGGAGGACGGCAGCCATTGTGTGGCAACGGCGTAACGTCTACAATCTCTGTAACCTCGATACCAGCGCCGTTGACGGCACGAATAGCACTCTCACGTCCATTGCCCGGACCCTTCACGAAAGCCTTGACCTTGCGGAGACCCAAACCATAAGCTACCTTTGCACAATCCTCAGCTGCCATCTGTGCAGCGTACGGTGTGTTCTTCTTGGAACCACGGAAGCCCATCTTACCAGCAGATGACCAAGAGATCACCTGACCCTCGCTGTTGGCAAGAGATACTATGATATTGTTGAACGAACTATGAACATGAAGCTGTCCCATAGCGTCAACTCTGACGTTTCTTTTCTTAGATGTTGCTTTTGTCTTTGCCATAATTAATTTCTCCTCTTAATTACTTGGTAGCCTTCTTCTTATTAGCAACAGTCTTCTTCTTACCCTTACGGGTACGAGCATTGTTCTTTGTGCTCTGTCCGCGAACGGGAAGACCATTACGATGACGAACACCACGATAGCAACCAATATCCATCAGGCGCTTGATGTTCATTTGTACCTCTGAGCGAAGGTCACCCTCCACCTTGAATTCAGCGCCGATAATCTCACGGATCTTGGCTGCCTGATCGTCATTCCATTCGCTGACTTTCAGGTCGCGGCTCACGCCGGCCTTATCCAATATCTTTGCTGAACTACTTCGACCTATACCATAGATATAAGTCAATGCGATTTCGCCACGCTTATTCTGGGGCAAATCTACTCCAACAATTCTTATTGCCATTAGTTGAATAAAATAATAATTAAAAAATAGTGTCTTCTTGCTAAAAAGCACGCAAAGGTACTAATTAATTGGGACATTAGTACCTAATTACGTTTTTTTAACTTAGCCCTGACGCATCTTATACTTAGGATTCTTCTTGTTGATAACAAAAAGACGACCCTTACGACGTACAATTTTGCAGTCGGGTGTGCGCTTCTTCAATGATGCTCTTGTTTTCATATCGTCAGATATATAAAAAATATTATTTGTATCGGAACTCAATACGACCTTTAGTCAAGTCGTAAGGACTCATAGCCACTTTAACCTTATCACCGGGGAGAATCTTGATGTAATGCAAACGCATCTTTCCGGAAATGTTCGCAATGATCTTCACACCGTTCTCCAACTCCACGCGGAACATAGCGTTGGAAAGGCTTTCGATAACTGTACCGTCCAGTTCTATTGCTGACTGCTTTGACATAATATTAAGCTTCTTCTAAATGTTCAATTTCTTCGAATGTTGATAAAATCTCGGCGCCTTCTTTACGAATGGCAATCGTGTGCTCGAAGTGAGCAGCCGGCTGACCATCACGAGTGATGACACCCCATTTGTCGGGAAGCAACCAGACCTTGCGGTCTCCCATCGTAATCATCGGTTCTATAGCGATACACATGCCTGCTTTCAGTAAAACACCATTACCACGTGAACCATAGTTGGGAACAGGAGGATCTTCATGCATCTCACGGCCAATTCCATGACCGGTCAACTCACGAACGACACCATAACCAAACGACTCGCAATAGTCTTGTATGGCTGCTCCTATATCTCCAAGATGGTGACCAGAACGAGCCTGCTCTATACCCTTATATAAGCTTTGCTTCGTGACCTTTAACAGATTCTTCACCTTGTCACTCACCTCACCTACACAAAACGTATAGCAACTGTCACCGTTGTATCCATCGAGCAGGGTACCACAATCTACAGAGATGATGTCACCTTCCTTGAGAATACACTTATCACTGGGTATTCCGTGCACGACAACATTGTTGACCGATGTACAGATAGAGCCAGGAAAAGGCTCCCCAAAAGGATTAGGGAAGTTCTTGAATGTTGGTGTAGCACCATGATCGCATATGAACTCCTCAGCTATATGATCCAATTGGAGCGTTGAGACTCCTGGCTTTATATGACGACCAACCTCAGCTAAGGTCGCACCGACAAGTCGGTTGGCCTTTCGCATGAGGTCTATTTCATCTTCAGTCTTAAGAAATATTTTCATTCTAAGAGACTAAATCAATATGCGCTAACTGCACCTGCCGGTCTGGTATGACCTGCATTCAGCAATCCATCGTAGTGGCGCATCAGCAAGTAGCTCTCTATCTGCTGCAAGGTGTCAATGACCACACCCACTGTGATCAGCAGGGAGGTACCACCAAAGAACTGAGAGAAAGCGTCCTGCACGTTCAGCAATCCGGCAAGAGCTGGCATCACGGCAATGAAAGCGATAAACAGAGATCCAGGGAGAGTGATGCGGGTCATGGCCGTGTCAATATACTCAGCAGTGTCATGACCGGGTTTCACTCCGGGAATGAATCCGTTGTTGCGTTTCAAGTCCTCAGCCATCTGTTGGGGATTCAAAGTAATAGCCGTGTAGAAGTAGGTGAAGGCGATGATAAGAAACACATAGACGATGTTATACATCAAACTTCTGTTGTTCAGCAAATCGCGTACCCACCAGGCAGCACCATCACTCTGATACTGTACGATTGCCAATGGGATGAACATCAATGCCTGAGCAAAGATGATAGGCATCACATTAGCGGCAAACAACTTCAAAGGGATGTACTGTCTTGCGCCACCATACTGCTTGTTACCGACCAGACGCTTAGCATACTGGACCGGCACTTTGCGAGTGCCCTGAACGAGCAGGATAGAAGCCATGATGACAGCATAAAGAATAAGGATCTCAACGATGAACATCACAAGTCCACCACCAGAGATGGCAGTGAAACGAGAACTGACCTCCTGCATGAAAGCCTGAGGCAGGCGAGCAATAATACCCAGCATAATGATCAAAGAGATACCGTTTCCTACGCCCTTATCAGTAATGCGCTCACCCAGCCAAAGGATGAACATACTACCTGCGGCTAAAATAATGGTAGCGGGTACCATGAACACAGGCCAGGCGATACCGCTTGCCAAAGCCTGGCTGGCCTGCATCTTCAAGTTAATCAGGTAACTCGGTGCCTGGAAGAGCAAGATAGCTACCGTAAGCACACGAGTATACCATTGAATTCTTTTCTGCCCGCTTTCGCCCTCACGCTGCATCTTCTGGAAATAAGGCACAGCGACGGCGAGCAACTGCATAACGATGGAAGCCGAGATGTAAGGCATAATACCAAGCGCAAAGATAGATGCGTTGGAAAATGCGCCACCGGAGAACATGTCCAACAGTGACATCAGGCCACCTTTGGTTTGCGACTGCAATTGGTCGAGTTTAGCCGGATCGATACCCGGTAATACTACAAATGAACCGAAACGGTAGATAGCCGTAAACAAAAGGGTGATGAGAAGCCGCTGACGCAGATCCTCAACCTTCCAACAGTTCTTCAGTGTCTCTATAAGCTTTTTCATTGTTAGATTTTGGTTGCGTTACCACCGGCAGCCTGGATAGCTGCCTCTGCAGATTTAGAAAAAGCGTTGGCCTCGACGTCAATCTTGGCTTTCAGCTCACCATTTCCTAAGACTTTAACAGGTTTTTTACCATTGGTCAGACCAGCTGCAACAAGCTCTGCTACGCCGATCTTAGTAAGGTTCTTCTCCTCAGCGAGCTTCTGAAGTGTAGAGAGGTTGACGGGGAAGAACTCAACATGGTTGATGTTCTTGAAGCCAGCCTTCGGCACACGACGCTGCAAAGGCATCTGACCACCTTCAAAGCCAATCTTTCTCTTATAGCCAGAACGAGCCTTAGCACCCTTATGGCCGCGGGTAGAAGTACCACCAAGTCCAGAACCTGGACCACGACCGATACGACGACGAGAGTGGGTAGAACCCTTAGCCGGGGTTAATGTATGTAATTTCATGATTTCGTCTGAATTTAAAGATTATTACTTCACCTCTTCAACCAAATGGAACACCTTGCGGATCATGCCACGGTTGCTAGGAGTATCCTCAACCTCGACCACCTGAGAAATCTTGTGGAGGCCAAGAGCGATGAGTGTACGCTTCTGATCGACAGGAGCACCAATACGACTCTTAATCTGCTTGATTTTGATTGTTGCCATAGTTTTGTTACCCTATTAACCGTTAAACACTTTGTCCATTGCAATACCACGCTCACCGGCGATCTGATAAGCATCACGCATCTCAGAGAGAGCTGCGAAAGTAGCCTTCACCAAGTTGTGGGCATTGGAAGAGCCCTTAGACTTTGCGATGACGTCTGTGATACCTGCGCTCTCCAATACGGCACGCATAGCACCACCAGCCTTCAGACCGGTACCGGCTGCAGCCGGCTTCAGGAGAACGAGAGCACCACCGAACTTCACCTCAACCTCGTGAGGAACAGTACCCTTGAGTACAGGAACCTTCACCAAGTTCTTCTTGGCAGCCTCAGTACCTTTGGCGATAGCAGCGGTAACCTCACCGGCCTTACCCAGACCGTAGCCTATCACGCCCTTACCATCACCAACAACGACGATGGCAGCGAATGTAAACGTACGACCACCCTTTGTAACCTTCGTCACACGGTTGATAGCAACCAAGCGGTCTTTCAATTCTGCGTCACTATTTACTTTTACTTTATTCATTGCCATAATCGATTAAAATTTAAGACCACCCTGACGTGCAGCATCAGCCAAAGCCTGCACACGACCATGATAGAGATAACCATTGCGGTCAAAGACCACAGTCTCAACGCCAGCAGACTTTGCCTTCTCAGCGACCAGTGCGCCAACTTTCTCAGCCTGTTGGATCTTTGGCATCTTTTCCATACCCAGAGAAGAAGCAGAAGCCAAAGTACGGCCCTCTACATCATCGATCACCTGAGCGTAGATCTGCTTGTTAGAACGGAATACACTGAGACGTGGGCGCTCAGCAGTTCCGTTGACGTGCTTGCGGATACGGAACTTTATCTTAATTCGTCTTTGTTCTTTCTTTGTTGTCATAATAGTAAATTCTTATAAAATTACTTAGCTGCAGCGGTCTTACCAGACTTTCTGCGGATGACTTCACCCTTGAACAGGACACCCTTGCCCTTGTAAGGCTCAGGTTTGCGGAAAGAACGGATTTTAGCACAAATGAGACCCAGCAACTGCTTGTCGGCACACTCCAGAGTGATGAGAGGGTTCTGGTTACGCTCAGACTTTGTCTCTACCTTTACTTCCTTAGGAAGTTCGATGAAGATAGGGTGAGTATAACCCAAAGAGAACTCAATCAGGTTGCCCTGGTTGCTGACACGATAACCAACACCTACAAGCTCCAGCTCCTTCTTGAAGCCCTCGCTCACACCAACGATCATGTTGTTGATCAGTGCACGATAGAGGCCGTGGAAAGCCTGCTTCTGCTTGTAGTCGACGGGGCTGTTCTCGTCGACAGAAAGTGTGATGACACCGTCCTGGAAATCAAACTTAATAGAAGGATCAATCTGCTGAGAGAGTTCACCCTTAGGACCTTTAGCAGTAACAACAGAAGATTTCTCGTCGAAATTAACTGTAACACCTGCAGGTACGTGAATTGGCAATTTTCCTATTCTAGACATCTTACAACCTCCTATTAATAAACATAGCAAAGAACCTCACCACCGATCTTAAGATCAGCAGCCTTCTTGTCGGTCATGACACCCTTGGACGTAGATAAGATGGCGATACCCAGTCCGTTAATTACTCTCGGCATGTCTTTATATCCTGTATAACGGCGAAGACCAGGAGTAGAGACGCGCTTCAAACACTTGATAGCGTTTTGCTTGGTTTCAGGATTGTACTTCAAGGCAACCTTGATAGTACCCTGAGGGCCATCTTCAATGAACTTATAGTTCAGGATGTAACCCTTCTCGAAGAGAATCTTTGTGATAGACTTCTTCAAGTTAGACGCAGGAACTTCGACCACACGATGGTGAGCCATGATAGCGTTTCTGAGTCTTGTCAGATAATCGGCAATTGGATCTGTCATAAATATAAATGTTTAATTAATCGGGACTACCCCGACAATATTAAAAAATCTTGTAATCAGGTCAGGCGCTGGCGTCCCACCGGCCAGCCACCAACCTGTAGTGAAAGGTGCATTACCAGCTGGCCTTCTTGACTCCGGGGATCAAGCCCTGAGAAGCCATCTCACGGAACTGAATACGGGAGATGCCGAACTGACGCATGTAACCTCTTGGACGACCGGTGATCTTGCAACGGTTGTGCAGACGGATAGGGTCAGCGTTCTTAGGGATAGCCTGAAGTTTACGGGCAGCCTCATAAGCCTCTGCGATATCGTTGGTAGTAGCGATGACCTTCTTCAGCGCTGCACGCTTTTCAGCGTAACGGGCGATGAGTTTAGCGCGCTTTACCTCGCGGGCTTTCATTGATTCTTTTGCCATAACTTATTTATCGTTTTTAGCGTTTTTAAATGGGAGACCGAAGGCCTTCAGAAGGGCGAAACCTTCCTCGTCAGTCTTGGCAGAAGTCACAAAGGTAATGTTCATACCCTGAATGCGGTCAACCTGGTCGATATTAATCTCCGGGAAGATGATCTGCTCAGTGATACCCAATGTGTAGTTACCACGACCGTCGAACTTAGTGTTGATACCCTTGAAGTCACGGATACGAGGCAGAGAGATACGCACGAGTCTCTCGAGGAACTCATACATACGCTCGCGACGAAGCGTCACCATGACACCGATAGGCATCTCTTTACGCAGTTTGAAGTTAGCGATATCCTTCTTAGAGTAGGTTGCCACAGCCTTCTGACCTGTGATGGCAGTGATCTCGTTAATGGCTACATCCACTATCTTCTTGTCCTGAGTAGCATCACCCAAACCCTGGTTGATGACGATCTTCTTCAGAACAGGGATCTGCATAGCTGAAGAGTAGTTGAACTGTTTCTGCAGTGCAGGAGCGATCTCCTCCTTGTACTTTTTCTTTAACTGTGCTGTATCCATTACTTAATCTCCTCCCCTGATTTTTTAGCAATACGAGTGACAGTCTTACCCTCGCGCTTGACAGCGATACGGGTAGCCTTGCCACTCTTCGGGTCGATAAGTCCCAAATTAGAGATGTGAATAGGAGCCTCCTGCTTAACGATACCACCCTGAGGATTCTTAGCTGAAGGCTTTGTGCTCTTTGACACCATGTTGATGCCTTCCACGATGGCGCGGTTTTCTTTGACCAGCACTTTGAGCACTTTACCGGTCTTGCCCTTGTCACTACCGGTGCGGACAATCACGGTATCGTCTTTTTTGATATGTAACTTATTCATTCGTGTACGTTTTAGAATTAAAGCACCTCAGGTGCGAGGGAGACGACCTTCATGTTGACAGCGCGAAGCTCACGGGCCACGGGGCCGAAGATACGGCTTCCACGAAGTTCACCAGCGTTGTTAAGCAGCACACAAGCGTTGTCGTCGAAGCGGATGTAAGATCCGTCGGGACGACGGATTTCCTTCTTCGTGCGAACGATCAAAGCCTTAGATACTGCACCTTTCTTCAAGTCACTGGAAGGGATGACATTCTGTACAGCCACAACGATGACGTCACCCACACTGGCGTAACGACGGCCGGTACCACCGAGAACACGGATGCACATTGCCTCGCGTGCGCCGCTGTTATCACATACTGTAAGTTTTGATAATGCCTGTATCATGATTACTTAGCTTTTTCTACGATTTGTACTAATCTCCATCTCTTAGTCTTAGAGAGTGGACGAGTCTCCATGATCTGAACAGAGTCGCCTACATGAGCCTCGTTGTTCTCGTCATGAGCGTGGTATTTTTTAGTCTTCTGGACAAACTTACCATAAATAGGGTGCATCTCCTTGAACTTAGCAGCCACGACGATGGTCTTATCCATCTTGTCGCTGATCACAACACCCTGTCTTACCTTTCTTAAATTTCTCTTTTCCATCTGTCCGTGAATTATTTATTAAGTTCTCTCTGGCGGAGCACGGTCTTCATCCGTGCGATGTCGCGACGCGTAGCCTTAATCGTGGATGGATTCTCGAGCGGAGTGACCTGATGGTTGAGCTTCATCTGATTCAAAGCTGCCTCTGTCTGCTCCAGCTTCTCGCGCAGGTCCTTGTCGGCGAGTTCTGTAATTTCTTTAATCTTCATAATTAAGCGTTTTTATCAAAATCGCGTCTGATGACGAACTTAGTCTTGACTGGGAGTTTCTGAGCGGCCAGGCGCAGTGCCTCTTTGGCGACTGCCAGACTCACGCCCTCTACCTCGAAGAGGATACGTCCCGGAGTTACGGGAGCTACCCATCCAGCAGGATCACCCTTACCTTTACCCATACGGACATCAGCAGGCTTGCGAGTGATAGGTTTGTCAGGGAAGATACGGATCCACACCTGACCTTCACGATTCATATAACGGTTGACAGCTACACGGGCTGCCTCGATCTGACGGCTGTCGAGCCATTTAGCCTCAAGTGTCTTGATGCCGAAGGTTCCGAAAGCCAGCTCAGTACCTCTGTGAGCGTTGCCTTTGTTGCCGCGCCCGTCTTGAGGTCTTCTATATTTTACTCTTTTTGGCTGTAACATTGTAGCTTCTACTTTTAGCGGTTATTGTTTCTTCTACGGCCACCACGGTTCTGACGGCCGCCGTTACGTCCGCGCTCGTTCTTCTCCTGAGAGAAGTTGGGGGCGAGCTCACGCTTGCCATACACCTCACCGCGGCAGATCCATACCTTGATGCCTAACAGGCCGACCTTTGTGAGGGCCTCTGTCTGGCAGTAGTCGATGTCGGCACGGAATGTATGCAGAGGAGTACGTCCTTCTTTGTACATCTCCTTACGAGACATCTCAGCACCGTTCAGACGGCCGGAGATCTGGATCTTGATACCCTCAGCACCAGCACGCATTGTGTTCTGAACAGCCATCTTGATAGCACGACGGTAAGCCATCAGATGCTCGATCTGGCTGGCAATGTTCTGACCGACGATGTTTGCATCAAGCTCAGGCTTCTTCACCTCGAAGATGTTGATCTGGATGTCTTTCTTGAAGAGGTTCTTCAACTCCTCTTTGAGTTTGTCGACATCAGCGCCACCTTTACCAATGACGATACCCGGACGAGCAGTACAAATAGTGATGGTAACCAGCTTCAAAGTTCGCTCGATGACGATGCGCGAAACGCTGGCTTTCTCCAGACGCTTGTTAAGGTACTGACGGATCTTTTTGTCCTCAACGAGGTTATCACCGAAGTCCTTGCCACCGAACCAATTTGAGTCCCAACCACGGATAATACCCAGACGGTTGCTTATTGGATTTACTTTCTGTCCCATTCTATTTATTATTTTTCGTCATTAGTTTTGGCATCAACAAAGAGAGTGACGTGGTTGCTACGCTTACGGATGCGATAGCCACGACCCTGCGGTGCCGGTCTCATACGTTTCATGGTCACGCCTTCATCAACGAAGACCTTGCTGACATACAGCTCACCATCTTCGGCCTTACGGTCGTTTTTGGTTTCCCAGTTGGCAATAGCCGAGCGAAGCAGTTTTTCGACGTCAGCAGCAGCATGCTTGTTGGAGAACTTCAGGATACCAAGTGCGCGGTTGACCTCCATGCCACGGATCATGTCTACTACGTAACGCATCTTCCGTGGAGAAGAAGGCACACCCTTGAGCTTGGCGAAGTACATGTTCTTGCGGGCCTCTTTCATTTTCTCGGCCGCGATATGTTTTCTTGCTCCCATTATTGTTTACTCATTTTAAATGGTTTGCCCTGATTACTTCTTGTTGTTGCCAGAGTGGCCGCCGAAGCGACGTGTCATAGCGAACTCACCGAGCTTGTGTCCAACCATGTTCTCAGTGATGTAGACAGGGATAAATTTATTACCGTTGTGGACAGCAACAGTGTGACCCACGAAATCGGGTGAAATCATGGATGCTCTGGCCCAAGTCTTAACGACGCTCTTCTTGCCACTCTCGTTCATAGCGAGAATTTTCTTCTCGAGGGCAACGTTGATATAAGGACCTTTTTTAAGTGAACGACTCATAATTTGCTCTAATTAACTTGATTACTTCTTGTTAGCTCTTTCGATAATGTACTTGTTCGAGAGCTTCTTAGGTGCACGAGTCTTGAGACCCTTAGCATACAAGCCCTTGCGAGAGCGTGGATGACCACCAGACTGACGTCCTTCGCCACCACCCATCGGGTGATCGACAGGGTTCATCACGACACCACGGTTGTGAGGACGACGTCCGAGCCAACGAGAGCGACCGGCCTTACCGGACTGCTCAAGAGCGTGGTCAGAGTTACCGACACTACCTACAGTGGCCTTGCAAGCGGAGAGGATCAGACGAGTCTCTCCGGAAGGAAGCTTGATGACACAGTAGTTGCCATCACGAGAAGTTAACTGAGCAAAGTTACCAGCCGAACGAACCAGGCGCGCACCCTGTCCCGGACGCAACTCGATGTTGTGGATCACGGTACCGACAGGAATGTTAGCCAGTGGGAGAGCATTACCGATCTCAGGAGCTGCCTCAGCACCAGACATCAGCTTGTCACCGACCTTGAGTCCGTTAGGAGCAATGATGTAACGTTTTTCACCATCTGCGTAGAACAGAAGAGCAATACGAGCCGATCTGTTAGGATCGTACTCGATTGTCTTTACTACAGCAGGAACACCATCTTTCTCTCGCTTGAAGTCGATCAGACGATACTTCTTCTTATGACCACCGCCGATGTAGCGCATGGTCATCTTACCGGTGTTGTTTCGACCACCGGTAGAACGCTTACCGTAAACGAGAGACTTCTCTGGCACGGATGCAGTAATCTCCTCGAACGTGCCAATAACCTTGTGTCTTGTACCCGGAGTTACCGGGCTGAATTTACGTACTGCCATTTTTTATTTTATATTGCTGTAAAAATCGATGGCCTCACCATCCTTCAGGGTGACGATAGCCTTCTTGAATGCATTCTTCTGACCGCGGATCAAGCCAGCCTTGGTGTAGCGGCTGGAGCGCTTGCCAGCGTAGCGCATTGTGTTCACATCCTCTACTGTAACATGATACAGACTCTCGACCTCTTTCTTGATTTGGAGCTTATTAGCCTCTGGGCGAACGACGAAACCGTAGCGGTTTGCGCGTTTGTCTGTAATGTTATTCATCTTCTCTGTGACCAGGGGTTTGATGATATATGCCATAATACTTTGTCTCCTAAATTATTACTTATCCAAGATGTTGTCGATAGTCTTCAAAGAGCTTTCTGCGACGACGAGCACATCAGCGTTCAAAACTTTGTACGTATTGAGCTGATCAGCAGACATCACTTCAGCCTTTTCGATGTTACGAGCGGACAAATATACGTTTTTATTTATACCTGGCAAAACTACAAGTGTTTTCTTGCCGTCAACTTTAAGATTTTTAGTGATATTTACAAAATCTTTAGTCTTAGGCGCCTCAAGATTGAAATCTTCCACCACGATGATGGCGTTCTCCTGAGCCTTGTAAGACAGAGCAGACTTACGAGCAAGAACTTTTACTTTCTTGTTGAGCTTAAAACCATAGTCACGGGGCTGAGGACCGAAAACGCGGCCACCACCCTTGAGCAGCGGTGAGTTGATGTCACCGCGACGTGCGCCGCCGCCGCCTTTCTGGCGTCCGAGTTTGCGGGTAGAACCAGTGTGCTCGCTTCTCTCCTTAGCCTTGGCAGTGCCCTGGCGCTGGTTAGCGAGATACTGCTTCACATCGAGGTAGATGACATGATCGTTAGGCTCAATGCCAAAGATGGCGTCGTTCAGGGCCACCTTGCGTCCGGTCTCCTGACCGTTGATATTCAAAACACTAACTTCCATTACTTCTCAATTAAAACTGTTGAACCATTGCAACCGGCGAAAGAACCCTTCACGATGATGAGGTTCTGCTCCGGAATCACCTTTAATACACGGAGGTTCTGAGTGGTAACACGATCGCCTCCCATCTGGCCGCCCATGCGCATGCCTTTGAAGACCTTTGCAGGGTAAGAGCAAGCACCGATAGATCCCGGCTTGCGGGCGCGGTCATCCTGACCGTGAGTGCTCTGACCGACACCGCCGAATCCATGACGCTTCACGACACCCTGAAAACCTTTACCCTTGGATGTGCCAATGACGTCAACGAATTTAGCGTCTTTGAACAGCTCAACTGTAATGGTGTCACCGAGGTTATACTCCTCGTCGAACTTGAACTCGGCCAAGTGCTTCTTTGGTGTTGTACCGGCTTTCTTGAAGATACCTGCCATAGGCTTGTTGGTTCTCTTCTCCTTAGCCTCAGCGTAACCGAGCTGATAGGCTTTGTAACCGTCCTTTTCAACGGTTTTGACCTGGGTAACAACACAAGGACCAGCTTCGATAACAGTGCACGGTGTGTTCTTACCGTCGGCACTGAACACGGATGTCATTCCGATTTTTCTTCCAATTAATCCTGGCATTTCAATAAATGTTTTGTGTTAACGTAAATGATAAAATTCTTCTTGAACATACTGCAAGGTATTAGACCTTGATTTCCACTTCCACACCAGAGGGCAACTCAAGCTTCATCAGTGCGTCGACGGTCTTGCCTGTGGCACTGTAGATGTCGATGAGACGCTTGTAATCTGACAACTGGAACTGCTCGCGGCTCTTCTTGTTGACGAAGGTAGAGCGGTTTACTGTGAAGATACGCTTGTGGGTTGGCAATGGAATAGGACCGCTAACGATAGCGTCCGTGGCCTTGACAGCCTTGACAATCTGCTCAGCTGATTTGTCGACCAACTGATGGTCGTAGCTCTTCAGCTTGATACGAATTTTCTGACTCATGTCTGTAATTTAATGATTATATATAATAATGTGTAAGATTGAGGAGGTATGCCGCCTAAGAGTCATTCGCTAGGCGGCACCTCTCTCAAAATCGTTATTTCTTGAGTTCCTCAAGTACCTGCTCAGCCAGTGACTGAGACAGAGGAGCGTGGTGGTCATACTCCATGGTGCTGGTAGCGCGGCCGGAAGTGATGGTACGCAGAGCAGTCACATAACCGAACATCTCTGCCAGTGGCACCATAGCCTTCACGATGCGCGCACCGCTACGAGCTTCTTCCATGCCCTGGACCATACCACGACGCTTATTCAAGTCACCTATGACATCACCCATGTTCTCCTCCGGAGTGACAACCTCTACCTTCATGATCGGCTCCATGAGCACAGGACCTGCTTTCTGGCAGCAGTTCTTGAAGGCAGCGTGAGCAGCGAGCTCGAAGGAGATCTGGTCGGAGTCCACAGGGTGGAAGCTACCGTCGGTAAGCACAACCTTGAGATCTGTCATTGGGAAGCCACCGAGCACACCATTCTTCATAGAGTCCTTGAAACCCTTCTGTACAGATGGGATGAACTCCTTAGGAATGTTACCGCCCTTGACCTCGTTGACAAACTGCAGATCGTCCTCCTTGTAGTCAGGATCCTTGGGTCCTACAGTGACGATGATATCACCGAACTTACCGCGACCACCGCTCTGCTTCTTGTAGACCTCACGCCAGTTCTCAACGGTCTTGGTGATAGCCTCTTTGTAGTTCACACGAGGCTTACCCTGGTTACATTCAACCTTGAACTCACGCTTCAGACGGTCGATGATGATATCGAGGTGAAGCTCACCCATACCAGAGATAATGGTCTGACCACTCTGCTCGTCGGTATGTACGGTGAAGGTCGGGTCTTCCTCAGCCAGCTTAGCAAGACCGGTGTCCATCTTGGCCATATCAGCCTGGCTCTTCGGCTCGACAGCGATAGAGATCACAGTGTCAGGGAAGGTCATGGACTCGAGCACGATAGGATGGTTCTCATCGCAGAGCGTATCACCTGTGCGGATATCCTTGAAACCTACGCCTGCGCCAATGTCACCAGCGTCGATAGAGTCCATAGGAATCTCCTGGTGAGAGTTCATCTGGAACAGACGGCTGATGCGCTCCTTCTTGCCGGAACGTGGATTGTAGACATAAGAACCAGCCACCACCTTACCGGAATATACGCGGAAGTAAACCAAACGGCCCATGAACGGGTCTGTAGCAATCTTGAATGCCAGAGCGGCAGTAGGCTCAGACTCCAAGGGCTTGCGGTCCTCTTCATCACCAGTCTCAGGGTTGGTACCCACGATAGCGGGTGTATCCTCAGGAGAGGGCAGGAAAGCGCAAGTATAGTCGAGCAGCGGCTGGACACCCTTGTTCTTGTAAGAAGAACCAAGCAGCATCGGGCAGCACTCCATGGCAACGCAACCCTTGCGGACAGCAGCGATGATCTCATCCTCAGTGATGGTCGAAGGATCGTCCATATATTTCTCCATCAGAGCATCGTCGAAGTCGGCAGCACCCTCAAGGAGCTTGTCGCGCCACTCCTCAGCCTCATCTTTGAGGTCTGCAGGAATCTCGTCTACCTCATACTCAGCGCCCATGGTCTCATCGTGCCACAGGATAGCCTTCATCTTGATCAGGTCAACGACACCCTTGAAGTTCTCCTCTGCACCGATAGGAATCTGGATAACGATAGGGTTAGCGCCCAGGATATCCTTCATCTGCTGCACAGTCTCGAAGAAGTCAGCGCCGGAGCGGTCCATCTTGTTGACATAGCCGATACGGGGAACATTGTATTTATCAGCCTGACGCCACACCGTCTCGCTCTGAGGCTGCACACCGTCAGCAGCGGAATAAGTAGCGATGGCACCATCCAACACACGCAGCGAACGCTCAACCTCAGCGGTGAAGTCAACGTGTCCCGGAGTATCAATCAAGTTGATCTTGTAGGTCTTGTCATTCCAAGTCCACTGGCAAGTAGTTGCAGCGGAAGTAATGGTGATACCACGCTCCTGCTCCTGTGCCATCCAGTCCATTGTGGCAGCGCCGTCATGCACCTCACCAATCTTATGGGTCTTTCCGGTGTAGAAGAGGATACGCTCCGAGGTAGTTGTCTTACCTGCATCGATATGCGCCATGATACCGATGTTGCGCGTCAAATGTAAATCGCGATTAGCCATTTTCTTTTAAACCTTAAAGTGTGTGTTGAAACTTAGAATCTGAAGTGTGCGAAAGCACGGTTAGCCTCAGCCATACGGTGCATGTCTTCCTTACGCTTGAATGCGCCACCCTGGTTGTTGAAGGCGTCAATGATCTCAGCAGCGAGCTTGTCAGCCATGCTCTTGCCGCCGCGCTTGCGTGCGAAGGCGATCATGTTCTTCATAGCCACGCTGACCTTACGGTCGGGACGGATTTCTGTAGGCACCTGGAAAGTAGCACCACCGATACGGCGGCTCTTGACCTCCACCTGCGGAGTGATGTTGTCGAGGGCAGTCTTCCAAATCTCCAGAGGAGCCTTCTCCTCTTTGGCCATCTTGTCCTTAACGATGTCAAGTGCTTTGTAGAAAATCTCGAAGGAAGTACTCTTCTTACCGTCATACATCAAGTGGTTGACGAACTTAGATACTTTCTGATCATTGAACACGGGATCGGGAAGGATCACGCGCTTCTTTGGTTTTGCTTTTCTCATTGTCTAAATTAAAATATTCATTCTGCATGGGGCTGTCATAAATGATCTTCAACGCCCACACCTGGGCATTTACTCAACCTGTTTTAACTTCTCCAGCAAAACTGATTAAAAAAGTGGATTTTTGCTTGAATAGGCTTTGAGCCCTGGCCGGAGAGAACTCTCTCGGCCCCCGGCTCTTAGCGTTGATTCTTTACTTCTTTGCCTTTGGACGCTTAGCTCCGTACTTAGAGCGGCGCTGTGTGCGGTTGGCAACACCGGCGGTATCCAAAGTACCACGAACGATGTGATAACGCACACCAGGAAGATCCTTCACACGACCACCGCGCACCAGCACGATAGAGTGCTCCTGAAGGTTGTGACCCTCTCCGGGGATGTAGGAGTTGACTTCCTTCTGATTGGTCAAACGAACACGGGCAACCTTACGCATTGCCGAATTAGGCTTTTTAGGAGTCGTGGTGTAGACACGGACGCAAACGCCACGGCGCTGAGGACATCCGTCCAAAGCCGGCGACTTGCTCTTGTCTGCCAGTACTCTTCTGCCTTTACGTACTAATTGTTGAATAGTAGGCATAATTTTACTTTTTAATTTATATATTTATTTTCTTCTAAATCAACGCATTACCGGATTAGTGTATACCGAGGATATTACAACACGAATACAATTAACCCGTTACGGGGTGCAAAGGTACAAATAAAGCGTCAAACTACCTAATATATATAAAACAAAAAGCGATAGTAAAAACAAATTTAAGATTATTTAATAACATCTGATGGCGCATTAGACTCTATAATAATACCATCAGAAACAAAAAAAACTCTCCCCGATTTCTCGAGGAGAGGCGCTAGCCGACGGCTAAATATTATGCCTTGCCTGTGCCGAAGGGAGCAATGGTACGTCCCTCATCAGCAGGCTGAGGAGCCTGGGGCAATTTGATTTCTCCAAATTCTTTCTCATAGCGGACGAGATTCTCCTGAAGAGCGAAGAGCAGGCGCTTAGCGTGCTCGGGAGCCATGATCACACGGCTGAAAATCTGAGGAGGAGCAATAGGCAGCATGTGTGCGAAGTCGATGACAAATTCGCTGCTGGAATGGTTAATCATAGCAAGGTTGGAGTATTCGCCCTGTGCCACTTCCGGCTTGAGCTCAATCTTTACCTCTTGAGGCTGTTGCTTGTTTTCTTCTGCCATAATTCAATAAGCTAAATTAAAGGTTACTATATATTTATGTTTCTGTTATTATGTCTTAGTTTGTAAGAACATGGTATAACTCTCTGCAAAGGTAAAGAAAAGATTTGTTCTTTCCAAAACTTTATGCACTTTTTTCTTCCCAGTGTCATTTTTCACCTTATTCTGTAATACGACCGACATATCTCAGTACATAGTATGTTTATTCTGTTACTATGTCTTAGTATGTTTACTCTGTTACTATGTCCTATTAAGTTTGTTTACTCTGTCTGCAGCCAGACGGTCATCATCTTGAGGTATTTATCCGTCTGTTCTGTAAACACCATGTGGCGCGCGCCATAGAAGAGTTCCCATTTAGCATTTGGTATTCTGTCGAACATGGTCTTGGCGATGTACGGTGTACAGAGGTCGTCGGTACCGCTGACGACGAGTGTCGGACAGGAGATCTCGCAGAGGCGGTCGGTATAGTTGAAATCCTTTAACGTTCCTGTCGGACTGTATTCGTTCGGTCCCCAAGCAACGAGATAAGCTTCATTGCCGAAGCGTTTCTTACGGCTCATACACTCCGGCGTATCGGGCCCGATGACAAACTCATGGCGTGCCACGTAGTGGTCATTGGCTTTGAGATATGCCGGCGACTGAAAGTTACCAGTGCGCTCTGCCTCAGCGATCGCCTTTTGGTCTTCCTCACTCATGAACGTGATCAGCCGATGCTGCTCTTTGCCCCACATCTGACTCTGCGGCAGCGTGCTGGAGAGAATCAGCGAGCGCAGCCTTTGCGGCTTCTTCTCGATGGCGCAGGCGATGGCCAGCATGCCGCCCCACGACTGTCCAAGAAGATGGAAGTCAGCGATATGGAGATAATCCAGCAAGCACGAGAGTTCTTCCATCCACGTGTCGAGCGTCCACAATTCCGGATGCCCCTCGACATAACTCTCGCCACACCCTATCTGATCATAGAAGACGACCTGTCGGTGGGTCAGCTCTGCCAAAGGATCCAACACCTCGAAATAGTTGTGCGTGGAGCCTGGCCCGCCATGTAAAAGCACCAGCGGTGCACGGTCCGTCTTCTCTCCTACGACACGATAAAACGTCTTGAAGCCCTTGAAGGGCATGTAACCTGTCTCAATCTTCATTTTACCCATCTGCTATTTTGGGTCTAACATGTAACTTTGTCTGCCCCTACTCCTTTTCTCCCTGAACCTGTGTCTCAGAGAAATAGTGATCCCGAAGCGGCTTGATGACCGCTTTGCCCTTGAGCGTCAAGGGCTGCTGCAACCGGATATCTTGTGACGACGCACCCAGTTTCAACACGAAGTTGCCTGGGACGATATTCCATTGTCTCTGCTGCTTATGACTGTAATAGCCAAGCTGCTCGGTATATACTTTCATCGTCACCGTCTTGGTCTCACCCGCTTTCAGTGAAACTCTTGCGAACCCCTGCAACTGTATCGGGCGAACAGGCAGATTGCCGTCTGCAGGAGAGAGATAGAGTTGGGCGATCTCGTCGCCGTCACGCTTACCCGTATTGGTCACACGGAAACGCAGCGTGAAGCTGTCTTCATCGGTCTTTACATCATCTGGCATTTCCAGATCGCTGTAAGCAAAACTGGTATAGCTCTGTCCATAGCCAAAGGGCCACTCCGCCCTACTGTCCTGAGCTGTGGAGCTGTTGTAGCAGATCGGCACGTTGAGCTCCTCCTTGGGATAGCTGACCGAGAGCTTACCCGACGGCGATACTTTGCCGTAGAGGATGTCAGCCACAGCGTGTCCACCCTCCTCACCGGGATACCAAGCCTGCAAGATGGCGGCACAACGGTCAGCCAATCGAGCGATGACCTGAGCTCGACCACCGAAGAGCACGAGTATTACTGGCTTACCCGTGGCCAGCAACTGCTCTACATACTGTTCCTGCTTCCCCGGCAGGCTCAGACCTTGGCGGTCACGGTTCTCACCGCAGAGCATCACGTTCTCGCCCATAGCTGCAATGATGACGTCGGCAGAACGCGCCATGCGCAAGGCCTCGGCACTGTCGGCTTTCTCACCGGCATCTACCTTACGATGCAGCATCTTATAGTCCCATGCCCGTTCGTCGCCGCCGTGGCTGAGCTTGGTTTCAATCTCCTTCGTCCAGTCACAACCGCGCGAATACGACAGTTCGATGTCAGCGGGGCTCCGGTCCCGCATTCCTTCCCACAGACCTATCACATGGGGATGGTCAAGATCCTTGTCATTCATTTTCCAGAAATAGGTCATCGACGGGAAAGAGTAGTCACCGCACATCGCCCACATGCTGTTGGCGTTGGGTCCAGTCACAAAGACGCGCTGCTTGCCGCTCAGCGGAAGCACACCACTGTTTTTCAGCAACACCACCGACTGCGTGGCAATGTCGTATGCCGTCTGCCGCTCTTCGGGACTGTCGAGCACGATTTTTTCGTTACTATATAAATAAGGTGTACGAGAGAACAGTCCGGCCCGCACCTTATATCTCAGTACGTCTTTCACAGCACGCTCAAAAGCCTCCGGCTTGACGAGTCCCCGGTCAAGTCCTTCCTGCAGATGCTGATAGTTGGCGCCATAGGGGAAATCGACATCGTTACCGCCATTGATGGCCGCTGCCGCTTTCTCTGTTGGGGTTTCGAGTCCGGGTATCTGATCGATAGCCGTATAGTCACTCACCACCATGCCGTCGAAGCCGAGATAGCCCCGCAGGATGTCGGTGAGTATCTCGTGATTGGCCACACAGTTTGTACCGTGCACAGCATGATAGCCGGGCATGAGGGCTTTGCTGCCCGCCAGACGTATCATCGTCTCGTGAGGCAGGAGTATCTCTTCCATCAGTTCTTTCTCGTCGGTATCGCCTCCACCGCCGTAACCAAGGTAGTGTTTCGAGCAGGCGCCGACGCCTTTGTCCAATCCCCCATGCTGCAGTCCACGCACAAAGGCCGTACCCATCACGGCCGAGAGATAGCCGTCCTCGCCATAGGACTCCTCCAAGCGGTTGAAGCTCGGCGTGCGGCAGACGTCGACCATGGGTGAGAGCGAAAGCACACCGCCCATCTTGCGCAAAGCAATACCGGTCTGCAGGGTTTTCTTTTCTGCCAGTATGGGATTGAACGAGCAGGCTTGTCCGATCTGTTGAGGGTAGATGGTGGCACCACTCGTATTGATTCCCGAGAGCACTTCCTCATGAAAGAGGGCAGGTATGCCGTTGGGGGTGTTGCGAATCAACCAGTCCTGGACGGCGGCGACACGGTCGCGCAGCACATTGGGATCCATCGGAGCCTGACTGGCATACTGTGAGAAATGGCCGATTCCATCGGGAATAAGTCTGCGGCACCTATTGGTGTCGAGATGTCCTTCCGCATCGAAGAGGTCATCCATATAGGTACTGCGCAGTTGTGCGATACGCTCCTTCTGAGACATCTTCTCGTAAAGTGCATCCACCTGCTGGTCAATGGTCAGTTGATAATGGCAACTTGTCATTGTAAATAGAGTCATTAAGATGAGAGTGGCTTTTCTCATAAACATAGTAATATGAAGGTCTACGTCTCTTGTAGAGATCTCCTTTAGGCTGAACGTTGGTGCAAAGATAGGCTTTTCTTTCTGAACTTACTTATATAAGCTGATATTTCTTTGATTAAAAAAACAAAAAACACCCTCTAAGAAATAGAACCAAACACAGGAATTAGCTGCAGCATATATCTTGGGAGGGCTTTATGTTTGATACTAAATTCAAGCTGTTATTGATTCATACTTCACGGGGACGTTGTATTTGACAGTTGCCTGGTACTTCTTCTGCAGCCCCATAGGGAGCCATCCTCTACGTTTGATGCCTATTGTTTGATATTCTGACAAAAAACCGGCCACGAGAAGACGATTCTCGCCAGCAAACTGGTCTTTCGTCTGATTTTCGCGATTTTCAGAGTATTTTATAAATTCCTACAAATCAACAACATACGATTTTTACGATTTTTGCCTCCATGTCAGAAAGGTACTTTGACGAAAAATTCTCTAGAGAATTTTCGATCAAACAACCGAGATGACCTCATCAACTCACCGTTTTGTATGCGTCATTCAACCGTTTTGACCCTATTAATGCACGATTTTCTCACAGACAGAGCCGTATTTTGAGACTCTCAGCATGATTTTCGCTTATTTTAGCCTCTGGCTTCACTCTATTTCATCCAATAATCGTGACATGATTTTGTAAAGTTTTTAATAAGATAAAATTAGGAACCAACACATAAAATTGCCGTCATTTCCTCCTTTCCGGATTCAAACTTAAGATCATTACTGTTGCTGAAACATAAAAAACGACAGAAACTTGCAAATATGAAAACAAACACTTATCTTTGCACTTAACCAAATAACAAAATACTAAAGACAAATCATGAAACACTCTTTGCTGTTCGCTCTCACCGCCTCCATGCTGATGGCCACGCCTGCAAAAGGTTTGGCGCAGGAGCAACTCTACCCCCATCATTTCAACCTCAGCGAGGTCACGCTGCTCGACAGTCCCATGAAGCGCGCCATGGACCTCAACATTCAGGTGCTCCTCGACTACGATGCAGACCGTCTGCTCACGCCATTCATCCGTCAGGCCGGGCTCACCACCGGACGCTACACCAATTGGCTGGTGCTTCATCCCAACTTCAAGAACTGGGGCGGCGACGGCTTTGACCTCTCCGGACACGTGGGCGGCCACTATCTCTCTGCCCTCGCCATGGCCTACGCCGCCTGCAAAGACAATTCGAGCCGTGCCTTGCTGAAGTCGCGGCTCGATTACATGCTCAGTGTTCTGAAAGACTGCCAGGACGTGTACCAGCACGACAAGACGGGCATGAAAGGCTTTCTCGGCGGGCAGCCCATCAACGAGGTGTGGCGGGAACTCTATCAGAGCAACGCCAAGGCTTTTGATCCCGTTCGCGGATGGGTGCCCTTCTACTGCGAGCATAAGGTGATGGCCGGACTGTGCGATGCCTATCTCTACACCGGCAACAAGACGGCCAAGGAGATGTACCGCAAGATGGCCGACTGGGCCGTAGCACTTATCAGCCGGCTCAGCACCGAACAGATGCAGAGCATCCTCAACACGGAGCAGGGAGGTATGAATGAAGTCCTCGCCGATGCCTACACGATCTTCGGCAACAAGAAATACCTCGAAGCAGCCAAAGCGTTCTCCCACCAAACGATGGTTGACGGTATGCAGACGCTCAACACCACGTTTCTCGACAACCGGCACGCCAACACGCAGGTACCAAAATACATCGGCTTCGAACGTATCGCCGAAGAGAGCCTTGCCGACAAGCGCTATGCCACGGCAGCCGCAAACTTCTGGGCCGACGTGGCCAATTACCGCACGACATGCATCGGAGGCAACAGCGTCGAAGAGCACTTCCTCTCCAAAGCCAACAGCAACCGCTATATCGACAGAGCCGACGGACCCGAAAGCTGCAACTCCAACAACATGCTCAAACTCTCGGAGATGCTCGCCGACCGCACGCACGACGCCCGCTACGCCGACTTCTACGAGTATACCACGCTCAACCATATCCTTTCCACACAAGACCCGAAGACGGGCGGATATGTCTATTTCACCACGCTGCGCCCACAAGGCTACCGCATCTATTCCCAGGTGAACAAGGGCATGTGGTGCTGCGTCGGCACGGGCATGGAGAACCACAGCAAGTACGGACAGTTTGTCTACACCCATGAAGCTGACTCTGTGCTCTATGTCAATCTCTTCACGCCAAGTCATCTCGCGGACCGTCGCTTCGACTTGACACAGACCACTTCCTATCCCTATAGCCAGCAGACCACGCTGACGATCAACCGCGACGGCAATTTCTCATTGGCCATCCGCCATCCTTGGTGGACCACAGACGACTATCGCATCATCGTCAATGGCGAGCCACAAACGGTCAAGACGACTGTGGGACAGGCTTCCTACATCAAGCTTCGTCGCCAGTGGAAAGTCGGTGACAAGGTTCAAGTAGATCTCCCCATGGCTATGCGTGTGGTGCCCTGCCCCAATCTCCCGGATTATGTCGCCTTTGAGTATGGCCCTGTCTTGCTTGCCGCTAAGACTACCGCCTGCGACAAGGCTGACGCAGACGCAACAGAATTGAGCTACGAGCCGTTGGAAAACGAATATGCCGGGGAAGGACGTATGGACCATGCACCCGGTGCCGTAGGCAAGAGCCTGCCACTCACCACGGCGCCGCTGCTCATCGGCGACCGCAGCGAGGTACTCTCCCGTGTCGGTAAGGGTGATCCGTCCACCCTTCGCTTTCCATTGGATGTGAGCCGTCCGGGCGTAGCTGGCTACCACTGGACACGCCTCATGCTACAACCGTTTGCAACGATTCATCATGCACGATATATGTGCTACTGGTACCAGCAGACGCCCGAAGGCTACACTCATAGCGATATGGCTGAGACCGAGCGAAAGGCCGAAGCACTCGCCAAGCGCACCATCGACTTCGTCTCTCCGGGCGAACAGCAAAACGAAGCTGGACACGAATACAACTACTCCACCGATTCTCACGCGGGATCATTCCGTGACGAGACCTATCGCGACGCACAACGTGGCGGACATGTGCAGTACACGCTCTTCAACGCTTCCGCCGGAACTGACAGCCTTGCCATCCTCTGCCGCTTCACCACCGCCGACAAGGGACGTCAGGCTACGCTGACTGTCAACGGCGTAAATATCGCCAACATCATCATTCCGGAGAAGACTGAAGGTGAGAACAATGGTTTTTTCGATGTCGAATATCCTCTGCCCGCCACCCTTCTCCGCGACAAGCATGGAAAGGCTACCGCCAAGTTCCTCGTCAGACTGTCTGCCGACAGCACCACGCCAAATCCCGGCTGGTACTTTGTTCCGAAATCAAATGTTTGTACATGGCAATGCAAATATAATTGATTTTAGGGAGAAAGCGTTCTCCCTTTCTTTTTTTTATGCATTGCTAATTTTTTCTGCCATGCAAAGTCGTTTATGGGGCTTCTCGCCCCCTAGCCCCTCAGTGTTTTCAGGTATAGATTATTAAGGTTACACCTGTCAGCCGATTGCACTTCTATGTTGAACTTGCCGTTACAATCCTTGCGCATATTGTGTTAAAACCTAGTTTGTTTGCACTTTCGTTTATGCTATGAAGAGATACACCTTCTGTAGTCGGAGAACATATTTTTGACAAGTAGCCGGGTGAATAGTTCTTGCCATAAAACTCACAAATCATTTGTAAGCAGGTTGTCCCACATTGCATAGAATCTCTTTGTATATATGTAGGAAAACTACTCATACGAATTATAATCGATTTGAACTTATACCAAATTTTTTGGGGTGAACATTAAGTTTTTTCCCGAATTGATAGGCAATCGACAGGTTTAAAACCCTATAGGGATAATAGTTGTCTATATAGGTTGCTCCATTTGATTTTATGTTAGACTTCATATGCGATGCCAGCATATTTTGATATTCTATACCTATCGACAACTTTTTATTGAACAGAAGATATTTTAATCCGAAATCTATTCTGTATCTCGATGCAATTACTCCAACTACATCTTTCTCTTTTGTTTGATACTGTCCCCATAAATTAGCAACTAATGTTTTTTGCTTATTAAAATAAAAGTTGTTGTCCATGTATAAAAAAACAGCAGCGTTATTAATCTTTTCAAGATTATAATTGGCTGTAGGCTTAGATATTATGGTATAAACACTGCCTTCTATTGAGCAGTCAAACCATTTAATTTTATCAAAATAGTATGAGGCGTCAAAACTGTACATTTGTTTTTTCATTACATTGTCTGTTGTTATTGTAGTGAGTTTGCTGGCAGCATCAATTGATGTGTATGATGCAATTACATTGTTTTTCCACACCGAACTGACTGACAAAGATAAATTTCCAACAGTATAACCTATTTCTGCGGTATATGATTTTTCTGGTAATAATTTAGGATTACCTGATTGAATAGTGTGTGAATCTATATAGGTCGTAAACGGATTGATGTCTACATAACTAGGGCGATTTATTCTGCTTGAAACGCTCAATGAAAGCGAATGGCTGTCTTTCCAACTGTAATTTAAAAATGCAGTAGGAAATAAATCAAAGTGATATGTTCGGGTGCGCGTGATGAGTTTTATAGAGTTTCCGTCTAATTTTCCATATTCTCCGCGCAAACCGAGTTTCATTTCTAATTTGTCTGACAGTTTATAGCCAATATCAGCGTAAGCAGCAATTATTTGTTCACGATACACAAAGTGATCGTTTAAGTCATCATCATTAGTGATATATTCATAATTAGTTTGATTATCAGTCTTTGACTGCGAGTAAACGCCACCAAATGACAAGGTAGTTTTTCCTATCGGCAATTCAAAATCGGCTTTGCCCTGATATATTTTTATAGCTGTGCTTGGACGGTTGAAATAACTTAAACTTTCATCGTGTGTCGTTTGAAGATCCACTTTGTCGTTGATGTCGTAATTTAAATAATCAACATCAACATTTACAGAGCCACCTTTACGGCTTAAATGATTGGCGGTGTAATGTAGATTTGCATTGGTGCGATGTAATTTACTGTTGAAATCAGTAAATGTTTCAAAGTATTTTGAGTTTTTCTCTGCCGTTGAAGATATAGTGGTCGTAGCTTTATTGTCAGCATCGGGATGCATATCAGAATATGTGATAATGGCTCCTAATGTTGAATTTTTCGTTAATTCATAATCCATTCCTGCTGTAACAAGGGCATAATTATTCGATTTTATTCGCCTGCTGGTTGTTGTCCATGTTTCAAGTGGATAATATACAAAAGTTTTATTGTCAGTTTGCATGTTGCCCAAACCCGTTCCTACAGTTACATATGCTTCAACTTTATTCCGCTTAAATTGCATGCTAAAGTTAATGCCATCATACAAACGCTCTTTTATTGATAATCGGTTGGATATGTAACCGCCAAAATAATTGTTCTGTATTTTTTTGGTTATAAAATTAATTATCCCCGCATTTCCTTCAGCTAAATACTTAGCTGGCAGCGTTGTCATAATTTCAATTTGTTTCAAATTGTCAGAAGGTTGCGAACTGAGAAAAGAGACCAGCCCTTTAATATCCATCTTGAGTTCGCGTCCGTTCAGCAGGAATAAGACCTTTCCTTTGTTAATCATACTGATTTCATCATCTTGTACAATTATCCCTGGAGTTTGTTTTAGTATGTCCATAAAGTTAGATGCCACAGCGTTAAGACGCTCTGCGTTGAACACTATGCGATCTATTTCCCGATGCATAAGTGGAGTTTTAGATGTAATGACAACTTCATTTAAATTGGTGACAGCCGAATCTAACATAACGTTGATGACAATGTCCTTGTTGCCTCCCTGAAATTTGTGGCTATATTCAGTATAACCAAGGCACGAAACATTGAATGAGAAAGATTTATTAGGCATAACCTCTACCACGAAATAGCCAGCTGAATTGCTATGTTCAGTTGTCACGATGCTGTCAACGCCATCTTTTACTATTATAGTAGCCGCATTGATAGCAGCTCCTTGCTTATCAGTAATTGTTCCAGATAGTTTAATGCCTTGGGCGTATGTAGCCTGTGCTATTATGAAAGACAAAAGAAATAGAACAAATCTAACAACCATTGTATTTTTCAACCATTGATTTTACCCAGAAATCAGTTATTAAATAGTCTTGTAAAGAAGTATCGATACTCCTTAAAGAACAAATATCTTTTGACCATATCCAATCATGTTCCAATAATTTTTGACTACATGGCCCCATACATACAGGTAACATTTTACAATTGAGGCATTCTTTATTTTCAAAAGTCGCTACAGCCTGCCTTTGCGCCATTAAGTCTTCGTCAATATCTAATGTTCCGTCTTCCTTTAACACTCCATATTGAGTATTCTTAGAAAGTGTACGCCCATTGCACTTATGTATGGTGCCGTCGTAGTTTATAATAATAGAGTTATTTATATCTGATGGACACGAATATGGAAGTCCTCTAAATGTGCCTTGATTTACACAAAATCCTTCTTTTATAAATCTTTTGAAAATATTTCTCAATAGAGATTTATATTGTTCAGTTGACTCACCTTCTGTTTGCCACACCCTTTCGAAATGGATAAATATTTTTTTGCGGTCTATATCTTTGATTCTATCTAAGATTTCAGGAACTCCCTGCAATGTAGTATTGTCATAGTTTATCCTTAGTGTAATAAAGAAGTTCTCTCCCTGTATCTTTTCTGCGAGTTTATGTATTACCCATAGAATATGGTCATATGTCGGCTTATTTCCTTTTTTCCAAATTCTTACTTTATCATGATGTTCTTTATCACCATCAAGTGTTATCTGTAAATGTGGATTAAGATATCTTAGTTTATTAATAATTTCCTCATCAATAAGTGATGCATTCGTAACGAAGAAACAAGAAAAATTTTTTCCTGCTTTTTCTATGATTTCTTTTATTTTTAATAGAAGCGGATAAGTCGTTAAATTAAAGTCCGTAAATGGTTCACCACCAAACAACGTAATAAAAAAACTGTCAAAAGAGTTTTTTCCAATTTCCTTATTGACATATTTTATAATCTTAACTGCCGTCTCCTTGTTCATGCAAGTATTGGGAATATGATTCTCATAACAATACCAGCATTTCAAATTACAATCTTGAGTGGGATAAACAACGATTCTTAATTCACGGGAACAAAAAGTCGCTAATTTATTTTTATATCTGATAATTGCCAATTCATCCCTTCCATCAGGAATTATAACATCAAGTTTACATAAGTTCTGATATGCAACTTTATATTTGTTTTCAAATTCTTCTACTTGTAGAGACTCAAAAGCATTACAAACATTATTGGATAAAGCTACATATGAGTTTGTGAATGAATTAAATATCAGCGAGGCTTTTTTGCTTCGCATAATTATGTTATAACGACTTTTTTTCATAAGAATCGGGCGTAGAGGGTGCCTGCCACTCGTCTTTGTAAGTAAAGAAGCCCTCGTCAAGTTCAGCAGTATCTTGTAGTTTATACCTGTCATCACGGGCACCCATGACAGAAAGGAGCTTGTGCATCATCT